>UMEP01037981.1_pt1 | contig 20099 bp, 19 predicted proteins | sample 1964771 | NCBI WGS metagenome assembly UMEP01 (sample SAMEA4836022, study PRJEB28245) | human gut metagenome | biome: gut microbiome; material: fecal sample | place: Denmark | collected 2008 | reverse complement strand
ACCGCCGATCTTCACGGCATCGGCCGAAACGGTGCGGCCGGCCACGCGCGAACGGTTGGTGAGCGTAACGACCGTCTGCTCGCCGGGCGCGAAGGCGAAGCGCCCGAGGTAGATCCACGTGCCGCCGCCCATCGTCTGATTGACGGCGAACTCCGTATCGCCGCCCAGGTGGTGGACCGTATAGCGGGCATCGTCGGCACTCCCGGGCAGCGACTCGTAGCTGACATAGAGGGCATATTCGCCCCGCTGCGGCAGCGTGGCCCGCCACTCGGCGCGCCCCGTCGGCTCACGGCCCGCAACCGTGGAGATGCGGCGCGTCGTGCCGTCGCGGAAGGGATTCTCGTCGCCCCGGTAGACCTGGCGCAGGTGGGCGAACCCGCGGCCGCCCGGCTGCCACGCCCCGCTCTCAGCATACTGCTCCGGGACGTCGTTGTCGGCCAGCACCTCGACCCGCTGCACGTCGCGCTCGCGCGGCAGCAGGACACAGGCCCCGGCGTTCTCGAGCATCGGGACCAGGTAAGGCAGCACGTAGCTCTGCGTGTAGAGGTCCTCGCAGGTCTGCCACAGCTGCGAGCGCTGCCACCGCCAGCGGTTCTCCTTCTGGTCGAAGTAGCGGCCGTGGCTTTGCCACAGGGCGATGTGCCGGCCCGAAAGCCCCCGTTCGGGGGTTGCGGCGGCCGACAGGCGGGTGACCAGCGGCCGTTCGGAGCGATTGACGAAGGGGACGACCTGCCGTTTGGCGATCTGCTTGTGCAGCACCGCAGCGTTGCGGCAGGCCATCGGGATCAGTTCGCCGACCTCGCGGCGGTCGGTGTAGATCTCGATCCGCGCCTTGCGGTACTCGGCCGGCAGGGCCGCGCGCACCGAGTCGCGCATGGCCCGCACGTTCTCCTCGCGGAAGGGATAATAGGAGAGCCCGATCGAGGCGTAGACCCGCACGCGGCCGCGCGAGGCCTGCATGCTCTGCACCCTCACATAGCCGCCCGAGACCTCGCGGGCCACGATCCGCGTCAGCGTGCGCCCCACGGCCAGGCGGGTCGAGGCGCTCACGGCGGCAGCCGGAGCCGCATGTGCGGCACCGAGGGCCGCAAGCAGAAGCAATATGCGCAGAAATCTATTTTTCATGCCGTTGCGAAACAAGGAACATTCCGATCATGGTGAAGGCCGCATTGTAGACCAGCAGTTCGAAGCCGATCCGGTAGTCCCACGCCTCGCGAGCCCACCACTGCACGAGGGCGCTCAGCACGGGGGCCGCAACGGCGATCCACGGCATCCAGCCGTCACGGATGCGGCGCCGCGTGAAGAGGCCGAAGAGGAACATGCCGAGGATCGGCCCGTAGGTATAGCTGGCGACCTTGTAGACCAGGTTGATGACGCTGTCGTCGGCCAGGTAGCCGAAGGCGAGGATCACACCCGCCATGGCCAGCGCCATGAGCAGGTGCACGCTGCGGCGCAGGCGCGTCAGCCGCCGCTCGTCGCAGCGGCGCGTACCCTGCAGGATATCGACCGTGAACGAGGTGGTGAGGGCCGTGAGGGCCGATCCGGCGGCCGAATAGGTGCTCGATATGAGCCCGACGACGAACAGGATGCCGACAACGGGCGGCAGTCCCCCGTCCACGGCCACCAGCGAGAAGACCTGGTCGCTCTTGGCCGGAAGCTCCAGCCCGGTGTGTCCGGCGTAGAGGTAGAGCAGCACGCCGAGGACCAGGAAGAGGAAGATCACGAAGATCTGGCTGACAGCCGTCAGCACGATGTTCTTCTGCGAGTCGCGCGGCGTGGCACAGCTCAGGTTGCGCTGCATCATGTCCTGATCGAGGCCGGTCATGGCCACCAGCAGCACGATGCCTGCGGCGAACATCTTCCAGAAATAGCGGTCCGATGCAGGGTCGTCGAAGAAGAAGATGCGCGACATGGGCGAATCGGAGACGGCCTGCACCACCCCGCGGGCCGAGAGGCCGAGCCCGTCGGCGATGAAGACGATCGAGAGGACGAGGCTGCCCACCAGGCAGACGGTCTTGAGCGTGTCGGTCCAGATGAGCGACTGCACGCCGCCCTGCTGCGTGTAGAGCCAGACGAAGGCCATCGTGACCAGCGCGTTGGCCCACAGCGGCAGGCCGTAGTGGTCGAAGACCAGCAGCTGGAGCACCGCACAGACGACATAGACGCGCAGGGCCGCGCCCAGCATCTTCGAGATGAAGAAGAACCAGGCGCCCGTGCGGTGCGAGCAGATGCCGAAGCGGTCGTCGAGGTACTCGTAGAGCGAGACGACCCGCAGCCGATAGAAGGCCGGGATGAGCAGGAAGGCCACGACAAGCTGCCCGACGGTGAAGCCCGCAACCATCTCCATGTAGGAGAACGAATCGACGGCCACCGAACCGGGGACCGAGATGAAGGTCACGCCCGACATGGCGGCGCCGATCATGGCGAAGGCCGCCATGTACCACGGGGTGCGGCGCCCGCCGGAGAAGAACCCGGCGTTGTCGGCCCGGCGGCCCGAGAGCCATGCGACGAAGAAGAGGACGGCGATATAGCCCAGGACGGTGGCGATGACGGCTGCAGGTGTCATGGATGCGGAATCGGTATCAGTTTACGATTCGCCAAAGATACGAAAAAACGCGATACGGAGTCCCCAAAAAGCGCGCGATTTTCAGCTTCGCCGCAGCGGGACGCCCCGCGCGGCGCACGATTTCGCGTCACCGGGAGTCCGAATGCCCCGGAATTTGCATATCTTTACGCCAGACACCTAAAAACAGCAGATATGGCATTTTTCAAGGAATTCAAGGAATTTGCGCTTAAGGGCAATGTCATGGACATGGCCGTCGGCGTAATCATCGGCGGGGCGTTCGGCAAAATCGTCTCGTCGCTCGTGAACGACATCCTCATGCCGCCGATCGGCGCGCTGATCGGCAATGCCGACTTCTCGAACCTGCGTATCGACCTCTCGCGCGTGCGAGACGTCACATCGGAAGCGCTCGGTTCGGTGGCCGAGCTGGCCGGAGGCGGCGAGGCGGCGGCCAAGGCGGCCGAACCGATCTACTGGAACTACGGCGCCTTCATCCAGCAGTGCGTGGATTTCGCCATCCTGGCGTTCTGCGTCTTCCTGATGGTCAAGCTGATGAACCGGCTGATGAAGAAACGCGCCGCGACGCCGCCCGCACCGCCCGCACCCTCGAAGGAGGAGCTGCTGCTTACGGAGATCCGCGACCTGCTCAGGGAGCGGCAGGCCGAGGGCCGGTAACCCCGCGCGGAATACGAATGGATCGGGCGGGCAATCCGCACGGATCACTCGTCCCGATCCTTCGTCTTCGAAGGGGCATACTCCTGCAGCACGTAGGTGGTGAAGATCGGGAAGAACATCATCCCGAGCGACGGCAGCAGCACGCTGAAGAGCTTGCCGATCGCCGTGACGGGGAAGATGGCCGCGCCAACGGTCGTGACATTCATCCAGGCCCACCAGAGCGCGTTGCCGAATCCGTGCAGGTGCGGATTGACGGGCAGTTCGTAGTCGTAGAAGATCAGCGCGGAGATGTAGGTGAAGACGACCACCGTGAAGATGTAGGCCGCAAGCAGGCGCCGCACGCGGTTGCCGACCAGCCAGCCGACAACGATCGTCATGGCCAGGAAGGCCCGCAGCAGCGGAACGAGCCCCAGCAGCATGGCGGCACCGCGCGACAGCTCCACGCCGCTCCACGAAACGATATTGAGGTACGGCACCGAGAGGAGCAGGTAGAACAGGTTGCGCCAAAAGAACCGGGCGCTCCAGCCGTCGGCTCCCCAGCGGACGAAGAAGTCGCACAGAAAGAGCAGGCAGACAACAAACTGCACGGCCAGGTACGGACGCGAGAAGTGCTTGCCTCCGGCAATCACCTCCCACGAGATTGCCACGAGCAGCAGCAGGCCTGCCAGAACCTTGACCGCACCAAGTATTTGCAGGAAACGCGGCCCGGGCGGCAGGGGCCTGCCAGCGCCCGACGCAAGACCGCGGGCAGCCGTGCGGGAGGCGGATCGTCGCCGGGACTTCGAAGCGGCAGCGGAGGAGGAAGGCCGGGACGGACGGCTGTCCGGACGGAGGGAAAGATTTTGCGACATGATGTTTGTTTTTTTATGACCGGCGCATCATGCTCAAAATCAATGCCACAGGCGAAAAACCTCCCGAAAGGACAAAAATCGGACGTATTTTTTTGGCGAAAGTTTTTGCAGGTATGGATTTTTCTATTACCTTTGCACTCGCTTTCAGCAATGGCGGGATAGCTCAGCTGGTTAGAGCGCATGATTCATAATCATGAGGTCGAGAGTTCAAGTCTCTCTCCCGCTACCAATTAAAAGCCAAGCACTTACAGCAATGTGAGTGCTTTTCTTTTATTCTCTTCTTGCTTTTCCCCAAAAATTAAACCACCTTTATAACGCATTGTGGCGGCATTGTGTCGCATTGTCATTACCGCCCCACTTGCAAAAAACTTGCACAAAAATGGCCTCCATCTCCTTAAAACTCGACCGTCGGCGCGCAAACGTTCGTGGACAATACCCGATTCAGTTCCTCCTCTCCTCAAAAGGGAAGGTAACGACCATTGGTGTAGGTATTAATATCCTGCCTGAACATTGGAACGGCGAAATCAACAAAGCCGTCGTTCCGAAGTGCCCGAATGCCCGCGCAATCAATGAGAGCATCGAGGCGCTGTTCTTCCGATACACGAACACACTTCGGGAATTGGATAACGCCGGAAAACTGGCCGGGAAAAGCGTCTCCGAAATCAAGGCACTACTAACCGAGATCAAAGCAACATCAAACGAGGAGAGTCTCTCCGACTATTTCCACCGATACGCCGACTCGAGACGCACCGAAAACAGCCGACTGGCCTGCCTCTATACCCTCAAAACGATCGAAGCGTTCGACAAGTCGGACCTCTCGTTCGAATTGATCACCGTTATTTGGCTGAAGGCATTTGACGCCTATCTCGAAAAGCAAGGCACCAGCATCAACACCCGGGCCCTGCATTTTCGAAATCTCCGGGCTGTCTTCAACAACGCCATCAACGAGGATCTGATCGGGCTTGAGCACTACCCTTTCCGGAAATTCAAGATCACCTCTTCACGCAAGGACAAGGAGGCGCTCACGGAGGAGCAACTCCAGCGGCTGATCGCCTACGAGACGCCCTACCCGTTCCGCCGGACGGCCCGGGATCTCTTTCTGCTGTCATTCTACATGTGCGGCATGAACCTGGTGGATCTCTATCATCTCGACCGGCTGCGCGACGGCCGGGCACACTTCGTGCGGACGAAGACCTCCGGCAAGAACATCAACCCGGTGTCGATCCTCGTCCAGCCGGAAGCTGCCGAGATCATCACCCGGTATGCCGGTACGGATCACGTTCTCCGCTTCGCCGAGGAGTCTGCGACCTACCAGACCTTCAACAACCGGATCCAGAAAGCGATTCGCGCAATAGCCCAAGAGTTGAACATCGAGGGGCTGACCTTTTACTGGGCGCGCTACACCTGGGCGACGCTGGCCGACAAACTCGGGGTCTCGGAGAAGGAGATCAGCAAGGGACTCGGCCACGTAGACACCTCGATCGCCGGGAAGTTCTACATCTCCTACGACTGGACCAAGGTAGACCGGGCAAACCGGACGGTGATAGAGTATATACAAAAAGACAGCCTCATTGAAAAATGAGGCTGTCTTTATTTCATTGAGGTCTAACTGTTGATAAAACCTCATTTACATCCATAAGAGGCAAAGGATATTTCGACAAAATTGTTCCTGATACCTTCGCCGCCAAGAATCCTCGAGTAGCACCAATTGCAACATTTAATAGCGAAGGTATTATATTGGATTTATCGTTAAACTGAGTTTCCTTATTCTCAATATGTTTATCCATATCCACAATAAGAAACAACGTAGCAATCTCTATTGACATTATAGGTTTCATTTCGCCATCTATTTTGTAACGATAATAAACCTTCACCGAGATAGACATATGATTTTCCCTCATAATAGGCTGAAACTTAATACCCATTTGAACGTCTAAATCATCTCTATCTATATCCTTCAATGTCCAGAGACTCTCATCAAGAGCAAAATTCATTTCCTGAATTTGCACGACCTGCATCTCTATACCTTGAGACTGATCCTGATTCTGATTATCCATTTTTTAGTATGCAACTTAACAAGTTAACCCACATTCTTTAGGTCTTCCAATATAGGACTTCATATTCGAAAGCGAAGTTAACCAATTATCATTATTCAACTTAGGTGATTCTTGGCAAAAAATCACATTATATTTCATCGCTATAGGGAGATGGTCTTTTTTGCGATTTGTCTCAATCAATCGTCGCCCTAAAATGGTTTCAATCTTTGCTATGGTTGTCGTTGTAAAGACATGAGTTCCACACAGCCAAGAACTAATCTCCGATTCAGATTTGCCAAGAAGTTTTGCAAATTGCCGCTGCGTCAGATGCTTTTCTTTTAGCGCATCCATAATCCACCCTGCAATAAACATAGAAAGTTCTACATCCCGCTTAATCTCAGGAGTTATAAACTTTCTGCACGATTCCATAATAGGATTAGTCTTCATATCATTTATCTGTTATAAATCAAACGATAAATCTCCCTCTAATATTTTCCCGTTTATAGCAATTTTCCCTGTGGCTTCACCCTTTTTGATTACTGAATCGACTCGTTGCATCTCTAATTCACAACTATTAAGCCATGGGTCTTTGTTATATGTATCGGTTGTTTTTACCCCTCCATTCCCTAATATAACGATGTGCTCTGACAAAACAATACAAAACACACGTAAAGTTATCGTATCCAACTTGCTCGGCAACTCAAATGTTCTATCTCTGTATTTACCCGCATATCTGAAATGTCTATCAAAACATCCATCCTCTTTTATTTTATCCAACCGATACATAATTCGAGCGATATCAGAGGAATAATCATCGCGATGGCTCAACAAAAATTTTTCAAATTCAGAATATTCCGCTCCATCTTTTTGAACGGAATATATACTCACTTTATCTGACTGTTCAAGTAATACAAGTTCCACGACTTAATTTAAAACAGAAGTTGCGCAAATATACAACATAATTTAACCAAATGATAAAAAAAACACAAAAAAAACTATCTTCCATCTTGAATTGTTCTACAAAAATGATTTTACCGCCTCCACAGCACCACGCCGGCCTCGATCTGGCCAAAGGCGCTTTTGTTGCGGGCGTCGTATCCCGCGGCGGCCGACACGCTGAATCGACCGAACGTTCGCCGGACATAGGCTCCGGCCCACACCCCACTACCGTCCGTGGTCATCCAGGCCCCCATCGCGGGGCCCAGCTCCCAGGCGTAAGGTTCGCGGACGAGCTGCACCCGCTCGACCGTTTTGTTGTAGATCTCGAAGTAGTCGAGCCGGGGCCCCAGCGGCCCCACGACCGGCCCGACAACCCGGGCGTAATAGGTCGAGTCGCGGTACTCCAGCGTGCGCTCCGTCACCGTTATCCGTATGCTATCGCCCACAACGACCACCCGGTCCACCGTGTCGGCCGGGGCGAACAGCATCCGCGACACATGCACCGCCACCGGGCGCTCCGCCACCGCGAACGGCTTCGGCCGCTCGTAGAACACCGTGTCGATGCGCGTCGTCTCGACAATCTCCGGTTGGGAGCAATACCGCCCCAGCAGCCATCCTCCGAAGAAGACGGCTGCCAGCGCGATAACTGCCCATAACCACGTTTTCATATCTTACCGAAAAAGCGCAGGAAAGCGAGGTATTTCCGCGTCTCGATGTACCCGGCAACATCCTCTCCGGCCCGGGCCTCCTGCTCGAACATGGAGTTCGCGTAGGCCATCTCTGCGGCTGCGGTCCATCCGTGGGTACACAGACGAACCAGCCACGTGAAAGCCGCTTCGAGGAAGTACAGCACGTAATACACGACCGGAACCGGCACGAACCACCAGCCGCCACCGAAGAGGATCTGCAGGATCAGGGCAACCAGGAATGAGAGCATCGTGACCTCGTTGTACTGCTCGGCGTGGATGCTCTCATGCTGCTTCGTCTCATACGATAGCGGGTTACTCGACTTGCGCTTCGTGCAGATATAGCCGAAGAGCATGGCCGTGGAATATCCCGGCCAAAGCAGGCACTTGGCCAGCCAACTGTTGTAGAAAATGCGTCTCATGGCTATCTGTTTTGCAGAAACAGCTCCCATCCGGCCTCCACATCGGCCATCCGAGCGTCTACGTCGTTCTCGACACAGGACATCGCCGCTACGATCGGCACCATCACATCGCGGTTAGTGGCTGTGATGCGGCTGTCCGGAGGCGTGCCGGAGCGATCCGATACGGCCTTCACGTAGTTGTCCGTGTGGTTCTCGGTTGGCGGCGCCCAGCGGGAGATCATCTTTCGAATCGTGTCGAGGCCGTACTTGGTGTAGTAGGTGTTCAGGCACTGAAACATGGCCCGGTATCCCCACGCCATCGTCTCAAACTGCTTGAACTCGTTGTCCGTGGAGGGCTCCTTCTCGCCCTTCCAGTGCACCCCGTCCAGACGGATGTTGCCGGGGTTATTGTTGCGTAATCCTCGCGACATGGCTACTCCTCCTTTTTGGTTTCACGGTCATACAACGTCTTGGCCACGATTCCGCCCACGATACCCGCGGCAAAGGAGATCGTCGAGGCGATGCGAACACCACCGGGCAGGAAGTTGAACAGCACGACGAGAGCCACCAGCACGGCGGCAACGATCAGAATGATTTTCGTTGTCTTTGTCATAATCGCAATGTTTTATTGGGTTTGGTCTTTGGTTTTACTCGCAGCCTCGGCCCGCACGCGATCGAGCTGCCGGATGAACTCGATCACCTCCTTCATGTCCTGCGTCTTGGCCAGTCCCGCCACGATGTCCGTCACCTTGGCCGCCGAGGAGCGCGCAGCACGCAGGTTCTCGCGCACGCTCCACGCCTCGATGCCGACCGCGATCACAGCGGCAGCTCCCGAGGCATAGGGCATCGAGTAGAGGCCGAACAGCAGCCCCAGCACATCCACGCACATGAAGAGCGCCGTGACCTTGCCGTAGTCGCCGAACTTGGTGAAGGTGCGGCGCAGGCCGTGCGAATCGATCGGCTGATGCAGCGCCCGGGCCTTGCGGATCCCTGCCCGCATGTCGATCATCACGGCCACGAGCATCACCGCCCAGATGATGATCTCCAGCAGGGCGGCCCGCCGCAGGACGATGGCTTCGAGCCCGAACGTATCGAGGAGGATGTCGAACATGGCCTATACAATCAAACAGCGGGTATCCCCGACAGAACTGCCGAACATGACACCCCCGCCACGCAACCGGCTGCCTATTATATCAACCTGCTTCTTCATATCGCATTCTCCTAAAATCCGCTCTTGATCATAACCTCGGTCTCCCCGGTCTTGTCGTACACCTCCCTCTTGAACAGGTCGTACTCGAAGACATACCTCCGCGGCGCTGCCGATTCCCAGTGCCCGCACTCTACGCCCGACACAACAGACTCTATTTTCAGAATAAGTGCCGGTGTGGTCATCTGATAGAACCCGATATCACCCTCGGGAACGATCCGGACACCCGAACCGGCATCGACCGTTCCGTATGCGCTGGTGATATCCGGGTTCTTGAAGTACAGCTTCAGGCTGGTGAGGTTCGAGAAGGTGATCTCAACGTGAGGTTCGGCCTTCTGCTGCGTAATCGTCACATATCGCTGCACGGAGGAGTCCTCCTCAAGGGTGATCAGAGCCTGAATGACGCGGTCCTCGGACGCGGTATTCTCATCCAGCGTAAAGGTCACGGACCTGCCGTCCGCCGAAAGTTCGATCCGGATGTATTCGAGCGGCAGAGGCATGACCTTGGGCGTGCCATTGGTCTCGACCGGAAGCGTGAACGACTGCGCCGCAGAACTTACGGTCGTCTCGTATCGATCCTCGCTCCCGTCCAACCGCAGGTAATACGGCGCCGCAAGCTGACTGACGGATATTGCGCGACGCACGGCATTATCCTCCTCAAGGTCAATGACGATATTCTCATAGGTCACGGGATCAGCCATATCGTTTTCGGGGACCACAATGTCTATTCCGGAAACCCCGGATGCTTCTTGGCGGAAAACAGCCTCCAGTCTGTTGTCCTTGGATACGATACGGGGCGTGCCATTGGTTTCGATCGAGGGATGGTACTCGGCGCCTTCGGCCGGCACGTCTCGGTATGCGGCATCCGAATCCTGACCGTTGATCTTCAGGCAGTAGGACGACACATTGCTCTGCCTTACAACGATGAATCTCTCCAGATCGGGATTCTCGGCAATACTTACCCTTATAGTTCCGTTTCGCGACACTCCCTCGTCATTGGGATCCACGGTAATGGTTACCGACGCATTGTCATCCGATACGACCGGCGACACGAACGGGGACCCTTGCGCAAAAACCGTTGCGGTTCCATTGGTTTGAATCGGGACTGTAAGTTCGTGAGCCCCGGCATCCACGTCCACATAATAACCATCCGTGGAACCGTTGATCGTAAGGTAATAGTCTGCCTGCGCAGCCCCCGACTGTTTAAATGACGTTTTCCGGCGCAGGGAGTCATCCTCCCGGATGCCTGTTACGAGATCCTCGTAATTGACCGGGGAGGTGCTGGCGTTTTTCGGGATAGTGACCGCGATATAATACACCGTGGATCCGTCGCCGGACAAAGATGCTTCGATACGGTCGTCTTTCGACACGATGTACGGAGTCCCGTTCGTCTCGACTTTCAGACTGTAGTCCGCACCGTCGGCGGGTATATCTGTTATGCCGGTATTGAAAGTGGTGCCTCGCACCTTCAGGTAATACGAATCCGATGCGCCCTCCTGCTTCACGGTGATATACCGAACGATGCTCGGATCTTCGACCAGTCGGACGGTCAAGGTCCCGTTTCGGGCCTCCCCGGCGTTCGAGGCCACGGCGATGGAGATGGACGTATTGTTCTCCGACACAGAGGGCGTCAGGAAGGAGGCGCCATTGGTCAGCACCTCCACCGTTCCATTGGTCTGGACGGGAACCGACAACATGCCGGTGCCCGAATCTACGGACGCCACATAATCCTCCGTCGAGCCGTCGATCGTGAGATAATACGGGACCTGCACCGCACCCTTCTGCGTGACCACCACATATCGCTGCACCGTCGGATCCTCCTCCAGCGTGACGAGTATGCTGCAGACCCGCTCCTTCGGAGAGGTGTTCTCCGACACCGTGAACGTGATCGACCGTTTGTCGGGCGCTACCTCGGGATGGATATAATCGATCCCTTCATACTTCACGACCACAGTCCCGTTCGTTTCGAGCGGAACGGCAAAGAATGTCGTCTGGGCCATCACCGTAGTCGAATAATTCCCGTCGGAATTGTTCAGTTTGAGGTAATAGTTCATGACGCCATGCTGCATACAAAATACCTTGCGCAACAACGCGACGTTCTCTCGGATGCCTACGACAACCGGATCATATGCTACCTGGGAATGGCTTTCGTTCCGGGGGATAGAGATCGTCAGGATATACGCAGGTCCATTGCCGGAAATCGACACCTGCAGCCGTTCGTCCCGCGAAACAATGTACGGAGTACCATCTGTTTGCACCCGAATGTCGTATCGGTCTCCAACCGTTGCAATATCATCATACACAACATCACCGGCAACTCCGTCAATCAGGAGATAGAAATACCGGTCCGTAAGGCAATTCTGCTCCAATTGAATGCATTTCAGTTCCCGCACGGGCCCCGCCTGGTCGCAAGTCAAGAAATAGGCACAACTGCCGCTCACGCCGCACCCAGCCACACAAGGCACATTCAGGGAAAAGGCCTTTCTCGTCCGCACGTTATATGCCCACAACTCGGACGGAACTCCGTCGCGCTGGCCGGTCAAGGCTACGACCTGATTGTTGCAGGCGACCATAGCAACATTCACATTACTCGGAAACTCACCGGTAGACCAAATCGTTGCATTCATCTTCAACCCATATCTGACGGCGACCTGCAACAGATAATCCTCGCTGATAAAGCGGACGATGATCTTATCGGATACGGCCGCCATAAGCCACTGACTGTCGGACGTCGGGTCATACGGATCATTCACCCCCAGCAATTCATTCGATGAATGCATATCGTAACCGTGCCAATAGCTCGTTCCCGCAGTACCGTTTATCAGGACATATCCATTAGCCATCAGAAACATACCGGTGGCCTGCACTTCGAATTCATCCTGCGACAACAGTTCCAGATTATCAGACAAAACCGAAACGACAGTCTTTCCGATCACGGTCTCCACATCGTAAGAGACCCATATTTTCCGATTCGCATCATAAAGCGCCGTATCCATTTTCAGAATGGAGGAAACCTCCGAACGCATGATGGACACGGCATCTCCCACATTGTCCACAGCATACACCTCCGAACCTCCGGTATATATCACAACGGCATTATACCCTTTGCGGACATCGACCTGGGTCCCGGAATAGGGAAGATCCGACGCCTCACGAGTAAATGTATTATAGATTCTGACCCCGTAAATTCCCTGTTCCGCACTCAGCATATACCTCATGAACAGAGCACCGCACAACGAAGCTGCAATTTCCTCATACGCAGCGAACCGGCCCACGGTGACCCATTCATACGCAGGAAGTTGAAGCCGAAGATCGGCCAACTCCCGCAACTGAACTTTGTACACCTGACGATGGGCGTAAAGTTCCAGCGAATTGACATAATAGAGTGCCTCCGTATATTTCCCGTCCAAGAACAACGAGTTCAGATCAACCCCCTCGGGACATCGCAACTCTCCGTAAAGTTGCCGGGCAATTCGTGATCTCAAATATTGGACATCGGCAGTTGCGATTCCCATCAGTGACCCTTGCTCCGTTGGCGAGATCCACCCGGTAATCGACGAACCGTCAGGCGCCATCAGGACATTCGACATAAACGACATGGCATTGACACAATATCCGCCATCACGTATCGGGATCTCCCACTCGCACTTATCAACATTCGACCGGGTTATCGGGAGTTTCACCATCGAATAATCTACCGGTACCGAACCCGATTCGGAGTTGAAACTGATATTCGCAATGAAGGTTTTCGAACGGTAGCCAGAATATTCATTGATCAATATCACCACGTGTATATCAACCATTTCATTACTTGTATCTCCCATTTTGGGGACAGACGTGATATTGAACTGAAAAGTTTGCGATGACAAATTATTTAACGGATAAAACTCATTGACATCCCCCACATCCGAACGGGCAATCTCCCTCTTCATGGAAGCACCATCACTGTGGACTGTTTCCCACATTCCTGTCGATACGTTCCAATACCTGACAGCTTCCCCGCTCACCGCACGGACACCCACATATGCATATTGAACATAGGACTTGGCATTGAACAATTCGAGCGATATGTTGATATTGGTATTCTCCATCGGAGACATTCTTGCGACAACCCCGTCCGCAACAGGATTTACACCAACCAGAAAAATACGATCCCGCATTATCCTCGACCGAGCTTCGGACACAGCGTTCCCAATCGACCATCGACCGGCCGCATAGAAAGTCTCTTCGGAGAGCTCATCGCTGTTCGCCAACGTAACCTGCGCATATTTATAGGGAGGAAGCAGACCCAACTCCGTAGACGAATTGACATCACATCCGTCCTGCCACATCGCATGCACCACCGGACGCGATAGGCCCAGTACATCTCCATACGGATCGAACCCGACCGGGCGATCCGGATACAGTAAAGACACGATACGGCGGATGTGGAACACTCCGCGGGCCTGAAACACTTGGGCATTGAATGGTTTGGTACAGATCTCAAGCACATCCTGCCATGTGGGGCTGTTCTGATATTCATAGATCCGATCGGCATCGATACAGATATCCAAGAACGACGGAACACTCTCTGCCGATGGCGGTTCCGCAATGCCAGTCCATTCAACTACACGCATTTCCGACCCGAGCCGCTGGAACAAATCCGTATACAGTTTTTCCAACGATACCAACCCCGTATACCTCGATCCGTCCGATGCCTGAAACGGCATGGTATTCAACAGCGACAGGCCGTCCGTTGCCGAAAGCGTCACCACATACGGAGGCCGTGCAAAAGTCTCCTTGTAACTGCCGGCCGACAGGAACCCCCGCCACAGCATCAGTTTCCTGTCTTGCCCGGAGACGTCGGTGCGGTATTCGTAGATCGTGATGCGGTATTTCAACGGATCGACCGAGAAGAGCGACAAGTATTCCATATCGTCCACGCAGAGGATCTTCAGCGTCAGCGAACTGCCTTTCACGGCCGTATACTCCGGATCGTCCGAACTTCCCCACTTAAGAGAGAACACATCCGAATAGGGACGCATCCGCAGGGCCGTGTCATCCGTTCGCGCCGCGGCATCCCGCTCCTCGATCTCGATCCGATAGAGAAGCCGGCCGCGCATCTTCGAGCGGTACTCGCAAAGGTATTTCAATCCGTATCCAGCCATCACGCAAGGGCATTTACATAGTTGATCTTCGCCTGCTCGCGGCTGATCGCGAGCACCAGGTCCGAACCGCTCAATCGGAACGTGCCGCCCACGAACTCGATCGTCTGATGCCCGAGCCCGTACTGACGGAGTTTCGACAGCGGGGCGATCACTTCGGGATCGCTCCCCGCACCGCGGTTGTCGCCCACCAGGGCCATCGTCGGGCCGTAGGCCAGGCCACCCTCGGCAAGGGCTACACCACCCTCCGCACGTTTATTGAATGCATTGATCATGGCCGTACCCAAAGCCACCGCGGCAACGCCTACGGCAATGGCCGTCCAGGGAGTGACCCACGAGGCATTCACCGCAGCTCGGATTGCAACCATCATCGTTCCGAGAGAAATAAGCTGCTTGCCCAGCGATTTGAGGAAATTACCCATCGCAGAGACAATTCCATTCAACATATCGTCGAATGTCCCGTCCCCGGTGAAGATGTTTCCGAGCCCCTCTCCGATCGCCGTGGCGACGTCGGAAAGAAATCCCCGAATCGAAGCCGCCGCGTCCATCGTTTGCGCACGGGCCTCGGATGCGAAGTTCGACAGGTTCGCAGCGAAGTTCTGTCTGGCCTCCGACCAGTCGCTCTCGGGCGGATTGATCGCATCCGGATCGAACGCCAAGGGAGAGATCCCGCCTTTTCCGAAGAGATTGCCCGTATCGCCCGCGATGGATTCGCTGCTTCCGATCGCCTGAAGCCGTTCCAACTCGTCACGCAATTCGGCAATCGAGAGGGTCAGATTGTGGATCTCCGAAGTGGAAGTAGCCTCTCTTTTGGCTGCTTCAAGGTCCTTTATCTTCTGTTCTAACTGCCCAATCAGGCCCAACTGCTCCTCCTCCGACACTTTCTGGGAGTCAATTACATTTTCAAGTTCCTTACGAGCCCGTTCCTCTTGTTCAATAGCCTCCGTTTTGATCCTAATAGCTTCAAGCAAATCCTGCTCCTGCTTTCGAAGCACTTTATAGGCCGGATTCTCTGTGACATAGAATCCAACGGACGATTGCATGGAAACATGCTCCGAAGTCGAAAGCATCTTATCCTGAACCTCTTTAAGCTTCTTCTGCAATTCCGTTAGTGTCGATTTGTCAGCAAGCTCCACGGCAAACTCATGGTGCGCATTTTTGGCTGCTATGAAAATAGTTGCTAATCCTCCTATCGCAAGAGCTGCCAATCCGGCCGGTCCAGCTAAAGAAGCCAATCCGACTTTAAGCATTGGCAACATCTTTATAACACCTCCCAACCCGAGCGACAACGGTCCAACAACCGCCACAAGTCCCCCTATAACAACAGTTACGGTCTTTGTTGTCGGCGAAAGATCCTGCAACCACTTTACAAAAGACTTTATAGCTTCCGCCGCGTATTGTACCGCAGGCATCAATACCTTGCCAAACTCTTCGGCCAAATCACCAATGGCCATCCACAATTGTTTGAGAGGACCTGTTCCCGTTTTAGCCAACGTCTCGGCATATCCCTTGTAGTTTTCGAGGATGAACTTCACGGCCTCGCCGTTCTTCATCTGCTCGGTGGTCAGCTCCTTCAGTTTCGGAATGCTCTCGCCCAACTCGCCGGAGAGACCGCCGTAGGTCTTCGCCAGGTTCTTCACGGCACTGTCGAGCGTCATACCGTGGCCGACGAGAGTTGCGCCGCCGCCTCGATCGTGTCGTTGATCTGCTGTTCGGTCAGTCCGAGCGACGCCAAGAAGGCCTGCTGTCCGATGATCTCCTCGTCACCGAACAGCGAGCGCGACTGCAGCTCTCCGGCCTGCTTGATCAGCCGCTGCTGGATATCCTCACGCCCGCGCAAGGCCGTGAGCAGACGCTTCTCGTTCTTGAGCTGCACATCAGCCGCCTTCACGGCAACACCGGCCGCCGCCGTCAGAGGCGCCGTCACATAGAGCGACCAGCTCTTCCCGAAACCGGTGAGATCCTTCTGCAGGGAGTTGAGTTGCTTGCGGACATCCGCAGACATCTTCGTAACCCCCAATGTGTCGGCGCCGAGTTTGATCAGCAGCTCCGCTATTTTCCTTGCCATAGTCGCTCCAATTTTTCAACATCGCGCAGCGCGCTCTCGCGCATCTGCGCCATTTCCCGTTTCGAAATCCTCCGTTCAGCCGATGCCGGCCGACGCCCGTCCGCCCGGTCCCACGGAAGAGGCAGCACCTCCTGCATCTCCCGCCCCTTCATGTCGCACATCGACGCCATGATGGCGAAGCTGCCCCACCGCTGGATGTTCATCGCCGTGCGGAAGTCATACTCCCGCCGCCGCATGAACCCCTGCTCGGCCGCCTCGAACTCCGCAAGGGTCATCATCTCGAAGTCCGCCGGCGCAATACCGAGCATCCCGACCGCTACGGCATAGAGCCGCCCGTAGGTGACTTCCTGATCTTTTTGACTGCGTGCCCGACCTCGGCGGCCTCGGGGTTTTCGGGCCGGGCCGCCGTCTGAAAAACCGGGTTTCCGCTGCCGATCGACTGGCGGAACAACGCCAGCAACGCCGGCAGCAGCGCCGGATCCCCGTCGATCAGATCGACCACATCATCCGGCGTGTAGCGCTTCGGTTCGCCGCTTTTGCGGGCACCGTCGGTCATGGCCTCGGCCGTGACGACCGTGACAATCTCGATCAGCCGACCGAACGGCATGTCGGGGACGACCGTCTCCCGGGCCAGGTTGTCGAGGGTGAGACCCAGCTGGTCGGCCGTGGCCGCCAGCGCGCGGATCCCGAAATTGACCGGATAACTCCGGCCGCTGGTTGTGAATTGCTGCAGCATCTTGTTTCGTGTTTAACCGGCGGAGGAAAGCCCTCCGCCGGAGTTGTCATACCCGGTCTGCTACTCCACCGGAGCCAGGCCGTACCCCTTGAACGAGGCCTTGTAGGTTGCCTTCTGGGCCACCGTCTCGCTGACCTCAAAACTGTCGATCACACACTTGCACGTATAGGATTTTTCGGTGGTTCCCTCAATGGCCAGTTTGGCCACCACATCCACCGCCTGCCCCTTCATCGCCTGGGCGATCATGTCGGGCGTATCGTGTGCGTCGGCCGGATCGCCGTCGCTCTCCTTCACGCATGCGAGGCCGTCCACGGATGCCGTGAAGGCCACTTTCGAAAGCTCGTACTCGGGTCCTTTGGTGTCCTTGGTCTCCCACTCTTCGTACTGGGGCGAGATCGTATAGGTATGTGTCTGCGCGTGATAGATGCTCTTGTCGGCGCACAACATCGTAAGACTGCGCCCTTTCCCTGTCTTCATGGTATCAAAGAATTTTGAAGGTTAATTCATAACTCGAAAGCCTCTCGTCCGCGTACATCACGAACTTGCGGCCCTGAAAATAGAAGGCATAGCCATCGGATACTTTTCCGCCTACCGCCTCGACGATCCGGTCGGCCAGTGCCCGGGCCGCGCGTTTGGTATGCGCGGCGACAGTCACCACCGTCGTATCGGAATCGCCTGCGTTCCCGTCGAACGTCTCGTTGGGGTCCGTCTCCTCCGAGTAGGCCGCGAACGGAGCCTGTACCTCCGCCGGCACGACATCCGGATAGATCTTCTCTTTCGGCAGAACTGCCGACATCAGTTGCACAAGCGCTTCGGTCGAGGTCATATCTTTCGGTAATTACGGTTTACAAATCGTTCGATCGCCGTAGCCAGATCCGTCCCGAAGTCATTGACCGAAGCATCGGCCGACTGGTTGAAGGCATCGCGCAGGAAGGGATTCGGCTTCATGCCCGGGGCCGTCGGGGTGTAGACGACACCTCCGTCGCGGCCCGTGAACTTGAGAACCCGGGCGCGGTGTATCCCCTTTCGGGCATCCCGACGGTCGGCCCGGGCGCTGTTGCGGGAAACGGCATACGGCTTTCGTTCACGGGTTCCGTCGTGCACGAAGCGGGCATAGAAGGCGTTGATCTTACCGTTCTTCGTTACGCTGAAGACAGGCCCGACGGCCATCGGGATGACTGTCGGAACACGATCCCGGCGCAGCGACACGACACCAATCGAGCGGCTCAACTGCCCGGTCCGCTTCGGAGCCCGGGCCCGGGCCGTCGCGACCATCGGCCGGGCCGATCGGCGCAGCGCCTGCCGCACGAGCGTGCGCTGCACCTGGTCGGTCAGCCGGGCGAAGATCCGGATCGCCTCGGCATATCCTTCGATCTTAATATCCTGCGTCATAATCCAAATCCGATAACGAGATGAGAATATGCAACTTCTTGCGGAATCCCTCCTTGTAGACGCTTTCGATCGGCCGGCGGCGGCCGTCGATCTCGACGAGCATCCGCGCATCCACGGCCGGCGATCGTCCGTCCTCGCCCTTCACGTAAGGGATGGTCAGCACGGCCGACCCTTCGTGGACGATGCGCGAAGCGAAGAGGTTCTCGCGGCCGCCGCTCTCGGTCTTTGTGGCCCAGAACGAGCGCCACGGGGTCGGTTCGCCGACGATCTCGCCGCCGGCGTCCTGCGTCGTGGCAGGGCGCAACAGCGTGATTCTAACCTTTCCGGCCGGCATAGGGCGTCATGCGATAGGGGTTCAACAAGCGTTCGACGGTCACGGGCAGCGCCGAGACCGAGCGTCCGATCACGGCATCGCCATCCGCCTCGCAGAGCGTCCCGGCACGGAGCGCCACCGCCGCCTCGATGTTCCCGGGGAGGATGATCCCCCCTTCGTCTTCCGGTTCGCGGGTGAGCGTGTCCCGATAGTCGCTGTATCCGCAGACCGCCTCGACCCGCACCCGGGCCCGCAGGCGCCGGGTGGAGAGGGTCGGAAGCGAGAAGATCTCGAGGACGGAGGTCTGTTCCGAGGCAAGGAGTCCGTAGGACGACGGATCGAGCGTCTGCTCGCGGTCGTCGGCGTCGAGGTACTTCACCGACCGTATACTCAACACGGGGGCCGTCGGCAGGTCGAGCAGCTGTTCGAAGCGGTCGAAGGCGAACGTCACGACGCTGCGCACCAGGATCCGGTTCGTGTACTGCTCGGCGATGTCAAAGGCCGCGTAGACGTTCCGCACGGCATTCTCGTAGAGATCGCCGTCATCGGGGACGAGCCGCATCTGCCCGCCGACAATCCGCTCGATAACCTGCCGCGGATAGACCTTTTCCGTTCTGTTGAGTATCATGGCCGCAGAGGGTTAGGCACCGGCACCCATTTCGAGGTACTTCACCGGATGCGTTCCGGCGTCAATCAGGTTGCCGTCGGCGCGGACGTGGCCCATGAAGCCCACTTCGAGCTTGTCGGCGTACTTCTCCTTGAAGACCGTCATGCGGATGCCCTGCACCATGCGGAGATGGTAGTACTTGAAGTCGCCGAAGGCGATCGGCTTGGCGCTCGCGGCGATATCGGGCATCGACTCGTTGACGATGACCCGGCGGCCGAGGATGTGCGAGACATCCCCCGTCTGCACGTCCCGGATGAAGATCGGATTGCCGTTGTCGTCCTTGATCTTCATGATTTTCGCCTTCGTCGTCGAGTTCATCATGAATCGGCCGCGCTCGCTGTTGCCGTAGGCGTTGTCTACCGACGACATGAGATCGACCAGATCGTCGTAGGTGATGGCCGTATCCGATGCGGCGGTCACG
>UMEP01075365.1_pt1 | contig 20105 bp, 16 predicted proteins | sample 1964771 | NCBI WGS metagenome assembly UMEP01 (sample SAMEA4836022, study PRJEB28245) | human gut metagenome | biome: gut microbiome; material: fecal sample | place: Denmark | collected 2008 | reverse complement strand
AATTCCTCAGTCGGGGGCGGCCGTTATCCATATCCGCTGTAAACCTTATTGATTAAAGCCAACACTTTTACATACCATCAGGATTGCCGCTTATGCCAATCCTCACAACAGCGACGCCGACTAATGCCACGCTTCGTTCAATGAAGGCAGCAAACACATCAGCCGGACAGCCAGAGGAGCATTCCAACCGACGACCGCGTCTGTTCGCGAGACGCACTACCCTTTCTTTCACTTGATAAACTCATGCGGACAGGGTGAAAGCAACAATCGATACCTAGACACCTACTAATGCCGAAAAGCGGTAACTGCTCACCTCGGTCCGCAGTCTGAAAGACGAATCCAAAAGCCGGATGCACTAAACATTCTTAATTGAGGAAGGAAGCGAAAGGTAACCTGAAAAAACAGGACGGCTAACAGGAAGGACAGTCGCTGTGACAGGATTTTCTACCGCACTGACAAGAATGTCCGGCACGCTTTCCGCCAGCCGCCTGCACCGTCCGGTCGCCCTGATAAGTACTCCGACACGACACAGTCCCTTCCTGAACTGTTCAAGCCTGCCCCTGAGCCTTCATATTCTTGACTCTACGAATGAAAAAGACCTTTCGGACGAGCCTCAGGTGGAGCCTGGTTTTCCTTGCCCTGGTTTCCGCCTTTTCGTATCTTTGCCCGGAAATACAGAGACAGATGGACGCACTACATCACCGGCAATCCGAACTCGACATGCTCAAAGGAGTGATGATTCTCCTCATGGTGGCTTTCCACCTTGGCTACATTGGCGACCTATATCCGACAGCCAAAGCATTCGTCTACACGTTTCACATGCCTACCTTCCTGCTCATATCGGGCTACCTGCTCAACACATCACACCCCACTGCGACGTTCGGGCGGAAAATACTGTGGATTTTCATTCCCTTCGCCATCATGGAGTCGGGTTACGTCGCAGCCTCATCCGTCCTGCCTGTACGTGAAAGCGTGGAGGAACTTTCCATACTTCTTTTACTTGACAAAATTTTCATCCATCCCCTCGGCCCTTATTGGTATCTCCATACGTTCATGCTGTGCAGCCTCACGTGCTACGCAACCGGTCGCCTGACACACTGGCTTCACCCGTTCAGCACGGGCGGTGCCTTAGTGGCCAGCGCGCTGACGCTCTATGGTCTTTCAGTCCTCGGACTGGTCAATGTGGCCAACGCGCTCTGGTTCCTGGCCGGCACGGCCGTCCATTGGAGCGGCGCGCGCCTATCACGCGTGTTCTTTCCCACGCTTTGGGCCGTTGTGCCGGTGGCTTTCATCGCCCTCCATCCCGAATGGTTCAACCGAGCTTGCGTACCGGGCATCCTGTTGACCATAAGCATCCTGTCGATGCTCACTGCCGTCTGGGAACGCTTTCCTTCCAGAAAAGCAACCGGCATGTTCACCTACCTCGGACGAAACACGCTTGTCATTTTCCTGTTCTCTCCCGTATTCACCATGGCGATGAAACAACTGCTTCCCCTTTTTCGCGCAGACACAACAGGCCTCACCTACTTGTTCTGCGCCACGGGCGTAGCCACAGCCGGAAGTTTAGGCATAGGCTGGCTGTCCGACCGTTTCGGCCTTTCCCGCTACATCTTCGGCCGCCCGGCCGTCATGCACAAATAAAGCCGTCCCGACGTGCGGAACGGCTTGTGGTATGACGAACAGAATAAAGTTACGCCGTTTGCTGACGTTTCCGCTCCGTCGCCCGGACCAGCAGGATACTGACCTCATAAAGAAGCGTTATCGGCAGGGCCACCAACAACAGTGTGAACACATCCGACGTAGGCGTAATGACGGCAGCCACTACAAGAATCACGACAACCGCGTGTTTGCGATAGCGCCTCATATACCCCGACGTCAGAAAGCCTGCGCGAGCCAGCAGCCAGCAAAGCACCGGAACTTCGAACACAACGCCCATCGTGAGGCTCATCATCAACAGTGTGTCCATGTACGACTGCAAGGTAATCACATTCTCCACCGCACCGCTCACCTGGTACATCCCAAGAAAACGGACGGTGAGCGGGAAAATCAGGAAGTAGTTCAGCAGTACGCCGACAAGGAACATGACGTAAGCCCCACCCGTAATGCCGACCGAATACCGGCGCTCGTTCTCATACAACGCCGGGGAGACAAAACGGAAAAGAAGATAAATCGCATAAGGCGAGGCGACCAACAGGCCGGCAAAGACAGCCGCCTTCATGTGCAGGACGAATTGTGCTGCCAAGTCGGTGTTGATGAGCTTCACCGTAAAAGGCGTCATCCCACCAGCCCCGGCCCACGTACCAATCCGCCCAAACAGACGGAAAGTCACGAAATCCGAACAGCCCGGCGCAAGGATAAAATCGAATAATGCGTCCTTGCAGACAAAGGCCACTACACTGCACACAGCCATCGCTGCGAGCATCTTCAAAAGTGAAGCGCGCAGAACGTCAAGATGCTCCCAAAACGTCATGTCTGCCTCGCCGTGCCTGTCTTCCGCCATGCTAAGCTTTCTTCTCTGTCTCTTCTTTTTTCTCTGCTTTCTTTTCGGCATCGACGTCCACGCCGTTCATGCCGTCCTTGAAACTGCGCACACCTTTTCCCAGTCCTTTCATGAGTTCCGGAATCTTGGCCCCGCCGAAGAAAAGCAGGACGACAAGTGCGATAAGCAGTACTTCTGACATTCTAATCCCAAACATATTTACTTGACAGTTACGTGATTAATGAACAAATACCCACCGAAGACCTGTACCGCCATGCCGGGAATCCCGAGACGGAAGTCCTGTGCAGCGACAAAAAGACTGCCGCTCATGATCCACTCGAAAGTAGTCCCGGCCAACTGATAGAAAGCCACAACAGCCAACAAGAGCCACAACGAAGCACGACGGAAACGGTGGGCGGCATAACCCGCAGCCACAGCCAGCAAGACAGACTTCACCATGATGCCGGGCAGCATAGCCGCTACGGGCATCCCGAAGAAAAAAGAGTTCACCAAGGGCGACACAATGGCCGTCAGTAATCCCACACGCCAGCCATACTTGTAAGCGCCGACGAGGGTGAAGAAATAAATGGGCAACCACGTCAGTCCACCTTGCGGTATGAGGTGAACCAGTTGAGGAAGCACAACATTGCCCACTACGAAGAGGGCAGCAAACAGGTAGGTACGCACATCGGCGTAACCATACGCATAAAGTTTCGCAGTCATTTGCATAATTGTATTTTATTGAGTGTTTGTCGTTTCAGTGATCACCGCATGCGAAGAGCTCTTCTGCTGCGCCGCAAGGAAGCGGCCGATGGCCTCAACCATCTCACCGATGTCCGTGAGGGAGGCGCAGAGCGTCTCTACGGGACACCAGCCCGTTCCGGCCCTGTTGCGGATGCCGCTCACCACTTGGGCACAGTCGACGGAAACGCCATGCGTTTCAAGCAAGTCCATGGCGCGCCGGCTCAGCGTATCGGCATAAAGCTCCGCCACACCACCGGCCACCATAAGAGCCGCCGCGCCTTTCCCCACTACTTTGTCAGCCACGCGGGCTCCCTGTAAAAACGCAGGCTCGCCCCGTAACAGATCGTATAGATCGGCCACGCCACGTTGATGAAACATCCGCACGTCATCGCCGTTGGCGATGACACAGGAGCACTTCTGCCTGTGCAGACGGTCTATCAGTGCTTTCATCTCACAGGGTGTTTTGTTTCAACTGTTCCACATAGCGGTCGATGCGATGCATCTCTTCGGGAATTTTTATCGATTGGGGACAATGAGGCTCACACTGACCGCACCCGATACAGTGGCTTGCCTGACGCAGGCGAGGCACACTGCGATCGTAACCCACGAGATAGGCCCGGCGCGCTTTACGGTAGTTAGGGTCTTGCGAACTGGCCACAATGTTGCCCTCGTTCAGGCATTTGTTATAATGCAGAAGAATGGCGGGAATGTCGAGACCGTAGGGGCACGGCATGCAATACTTGCAGTCATTGCAGGTTATGGTGTTGAAACGCATCATCTCTGTGGCCGTGTCCTGCAAGAAGGTGAACTCTTCCTGCGACAGGGGTTTCAGAGGCGAATAAGTGAGCAGGTTATCCTGCAAATGCTCCATGCGGGTCATGCCGCTCAGCACTGTAAGCACGCCGGGGAACGAGCCTGCGAAGCGGAAGGCCCACGAAGCCACGCTCCGCTCCGGTTCGCGCTGCTTGAGGCGAGCCACAATGCGGTCGGGCACGTTCGAGAGACGCCCGCCGAGCAACGGCTCCATGATGACAGCCGGAATATGACGCTTGTTCAGCTCGCCGTAAAGATACTCGGCGTCAGTGTTGTTTGGATTGATTTGTTTGGCATATTTCCAGTCGAGGTAGTTCAACTGGATTTGGACAAAATCCCACTTGTAACGGTCGTGCTGCGAAAGGAGGTAGTCGAACACGGCCACGTCGCCGTGATACGAGAAGCCAAGGTTGCGGATGCGTCCGGCTTCGCGCTCTTCGAGCAGAAAGTCGAGCACTCCATTGTCGATATATCGGGCGTTGAATTCTTCCAAGCCACTGCCCATTCCCACGCCATGCAGCAGGAGGTAGTCAATGTAGTCCACCTGCAATTCCTTCATAGAGTTGCGGTACATGGCCACCGACGCCTCGTGCGTCCACGTAGACGGGGCGAAGTTGGACAACTTCGTGGCGATGAAGTACTTATTACGAGGGTGGCGGCTAAGGGCGATGCCGGTGGCGTGTTCAGAGCCTCCGCGGCAGTAGGCTGGCGACGTGTCAAAATAGTTGACGCCATGGGCAATGGCGTAGTCCACGAGCTCGTTAACCATCTCCTGGTCGATTTCTTCGTTTCCCTCGCGGGCACTCCTGCCGCCGACCGACGGCAGGCGCATCATGCCGAAGCCCAGCAGCGACACCTTGTCGCCCGTTTTGGGATTGGTGCGAAGCGTCATCTGCCCGCCACCTGCGGCCAGTTTGTCGCCGGTCCGGTTCTCTGCATTTTTTCCCGTGCAGGCGACCAGTCCTGCCGCCGCAACGCCAGCGACTCCAGCAGTTTTCAGGAAGTCGCGCCGTGAAATCTGCTTTTTGTTATTGCTTTCCATAATTCTTCCTCTTTTTTCAAATTGTACGGTGCAATTCGTGCCCTTCCACATAGATGGCGCTGAAAGGCCGGGCAGGACACAGGTTCTCGCAGGCGCCACAGCCGATACAGCGCTCCTCGTTGACCACTGGGATCTTGGGCGACGCAGGATTGGCCCCATCCGACGGAACCATCTGGATGGCGCCCGCCGGGCAGTGACGGGCACAATTGCCGCACTCGACACCGTCGGTCAAAGGTACACAGTTTTTCCGTATCCATACTGCATGACCCACTTGCACTGCGGTCTTGTCGGCCACCGTCAGCGGCCGGATAGCGCCCGTGGGACACACATCGCCACATTTCGTACACTCGGGACGACAGTATCCACGCTCGTAAGACATCACGGGCTGCATGAGCCTCGCCAAGTCGGTCGAGGGACGCAGCACTCCGTTCGGACAGACCGAAACACAGAGTTGGCAGGCCGTACAGTGCTGGAAGAAATGGCGTGCGCCGATCGAACCGGGAGGGGTTAAAGATGTATGGCGCTGGGGGGCCTTTTTATCTTCGATGACAGCCAATCCGCCGTCCACCTTCTTCTCCTGCGCGCGCAGGACTGCCGTCCCGGCCACAGTGGCGGTAGCTAGCAGGAAACGGCGACGCGCCGCATCAATCTGCGCGCCCTCTACGCCCCGCCGTCCTTCCGGTCCGTTCGGAATGGGCACAGCGACCGGCTCTCCCGTCACTCCGACAGGATTTTCCGGACGGCTGACAGATTTTTCTGCCGCTGCTTCCGCATTTTCTGTCACAGCGACTGTATTTCTGCCCTGCCTCAAGCGGCAGATGTAGCGTATCGCCCCTTCGCGGCAATTGTCGATGCAGTCCATACAGACAACGCAACGGCTATAATCAATACGGTGAGCCTTGGCGTCAATGCACGATGCCTTACAACGGCGTGCACAGAGCGTACATCCCGTACACTTCGACTCGTCGATCGTCGGGCGGAACAAGGAATAGCGCGACAGCAGGCCGAGCACCGTCCCGACAGGACAAATCGTGTTGCAGTACGTACGTCCGTGGCGCCAGGCCAGCACGACAACTACGACCAGCGTCACCACGGCAACGAGCAGCGTCGGGAGGCTCTTGATCCATACGTCGACGGAATAAAAGGCATAACTGTCTACCCGCTCAGCCAAGTATGCCAGCACATTATTACCCCATGCCCACAAGGGAGCCATCAAGTTCGACGCGATACGGCCATACGCGCTATATGGAGCCAGTAAAGCCGCCACCGAGCCGACCCCGGCCAACAAGGCGGCGACAAAGAGCACCAGCACACCCCAACGAAGCCACGTCTTGGCGGGCGAATAACGAAAGCGGTTCTTCTTGCCCCGACGACGTGCGCTCAACCACGACACAACGTCCTGAAAGATGCCCAGCGGACAGATGACCGAACAATAGACCCGGCCCAGCAGCAGCGTCAGCACGACAAGAAATAGAATGACCCCAACGTTGAGCGCCAGCACCGCAGGCATGAACTGAATGCGGGCCATCCAACCGAACCACGCATGGACTGTCCCCGTGAAGTCGAGGAAGAGCAGCGTGACCAAAGCCAGAGACAAGACAGCCAAAGTCAATCGGATTTTTCGTAACATAACTTTTAGCAATTTGTATTGTTATCCATGTTTTGCGGTGCAGGGCGCTTCTCGATGCTGTCCTTGTCACCGATTGCAAAAATACGCAGAAAGAGACAACCGGATGCTACCATAATTACAGTTTTATTACCATATTTTCCATTTGCAGGGCCGATGACATCGCCTGGTGGCGACATAAGAAAGCCGGGGACGGAAGGACCCACACATTCCACTCCATCCCCGGCGGGAAGCGCACTGCCGCCAGACCCAGAAAGCCGTGGCGGCGTACGCTGATTATTTGTCGTCGAGCCGGACTAGCTGATACTGCCGGCTGCCCAGGCCTATCTGTTCGCCATAGTCAAGCGTGTGCATGCCATGACGCGAGTCGATGCGCTCGATGAGGTGAACTTTTCCATGGTCGTCGGACACGCGGACCAAGTCGGTGCACGCCTTGTCGAGCGCCACGGGGTCAAGCGAGGCCAAAATGCCGATGTCTCCCATCTTCGGGTCTTCGGGCGAGGCGTCGCAGTCACAGTCGACCGACAGGTTGTTCGCCACACTGATATAGAGGATTCGGTCGCCGCAATGGTCGGCCACAGCTTTGGCTGCCTCAGCCATCGATTCGAGAAAAGCATCCTGCTCGGGCAGGTTGTTCCAGAGGTCGGTTTTCGTCTTGCCGGCCGTATGGATATTGGCTTTACCCGCGGCCGAGGCGATGCCGATGGACATGTTCTTGATAGCTCCTCCGAAACCGCCCATGGCGTGCCCTTTGAAATGCGAAAGCACGATGGTGAAATCATAGTTGAGGTAGTTTGCCCCCACGTAGTCGGCCTTCAAGTGCTTGCCTCCCTTGACGGGCAGAGCCACCTCGTCCTCTGCGTCCATGATATCGACCGGCGCAATAGCAGTAAAGCCGTGATCGCGGGCCGCCTGCATGTTATCCTCGACAGTGTTGCGCTTTCCGGCATAGGCCGTGTTGCACTCGACCAATGTGCCGTTCACCTCTTTCACAAGCCCTTTAATCAGATTGGGGTCTAAGAAATTATGGCCACCTGGCTCGCCGGTCGATATTTTCACGGCCACGCGTCCTTCGGCTTTCCGGCCCAAAGCATGGTAAACTTTTAGCAGGCTGGCGGGCGAAATCTCAGTGGTCATGTAGACTTTGGCCACGCGGGCCGTGTCGGCCTCGCTGCCGACGGATGCCGGACGATGTCCGGCCTGAAAGGCTTCTGCCAACGGTAAACAAAGTGCCAAAAGGCCTGTCCAAAAGATTCTGCTTTTCTTCATCGTTCTCCGTATTTATTATTCGGTAAATGCAATCCGTCTGTCGCAGCCTGTCTTTCAGAAGTTCAGACTGACGCCGCCCATGAACGTTGCCTTGGGCATGGGAAAACCTGCGAGCACCTCATACCGCTGGGCAAGCAGATTTTCAGCCTTCACCCATAGATTGAGCCACTGCGTGGCGTCGAAGGCCACATCGGCGTTCCAGAGGACGAAGTGCTCAGTGCGCTCCTCACCCGTCCCGGCCACACAAACCGAGGTATACAACCCTTTCACGTATTGTACTCCCGTCGTGGCGCGCCAACGTTTCCGATGATAGCCGAGACCGGCAAAGAGCTTATGTTCGGGCGAGGCCAGCACCGGACGCTCCATGTGAAGCCAACTGTAATTCGACGTGACATACCAAGCGGGCGACCAGCGCCACGTCACACTGGCCTCGGCTCCCCAATTCTCGATGCGGCCCGTATTGACATTCTGCTGACGACCGTCAACCGGGACACGCATAATGAGGTTGTCGCCGTTGATATAAAACAGGTTGACGCCGTAATTGAGCCGGCCGTTGAACACATGCTGTGCGAACGACAGTTCGTAACTCCACAGCCGCTCCGGACGCAGCTCGGGGTTGGCCGGACGGAACATGAACAGCTCGCGAAGTGTAGGATTGCGGAATCCTTTGCTGGCCATGAGTTTCAGGTTGGCCTCACGGGGCAAACGGACACTCACCCCAGCCTGCGGAACCCATTCCGTCCCCGTGTGACTGTGATGGTCGACACGCACACCGGCATCAATGGTCAACCAGCGCGCCAAGTCCTGGCGGAAATCAACATAGCCCGCCACCTCGTTTTCACTGCGGTCTACTTGCGTTTCGCGGTGACCGTCGGTGAAATCGTTCCAAGACTCCCCGCCAAAGCGGAAATAGTCCACGCCGGCCGTCAGCCTGTTGCCACGGAAAAGGCTGGCACTCTGCCACCACGAAATGCCGAACATGTCGTCACGCGAACGGAACCGGTAGTCAAGGGCATCCTCACCGGGCGAATAACCGTCGTTGATGCGATGTTTGCCCCAATTATAAAAAATGCTCAGACTGCCAGAGGTACGCTCATAACGATTGTCGATGGACAGCGAAGCAGCTCCACGCGTGATTCGCTGGTCGTTATCGACGAGCGGGTCACTGACCGAACCGGGATTCGACGAATTGAAATGCGTCACATCGATATCGCCACGACCGTACCAATGCGGCGAGAAGTCGTACGACAACTTGGCAAAACCGCCGAACTGCGAAAAAGCCATGTCCGGGCGATGTCCGTCGGTGCGGGCATAGGTGGCGCCCACCACACTTCCGAACTTGCCGCGCCGGAAACGATTGACGGCCTCCGCCTCGACCGTACCGTAAGAACCAGCCCCAAGGTTGACCTGCGTATGGCTGCCGTCGGACGGCGTGCGGCGCGTCACGATGTTCACCACGCCGCCCATGGCGTTCGAACCGTAGAGCACGGAAGCCGGGCCGCGCACCACCTCAACCCGTTCGGCAAGGAGCGACTGTGCAGCGTCGGCAATAGGATGACCGAAAAGTCCCATATACTGCGGATGGCCGTCGACAAGGACGAGCATTCCGGTCGTGGGCACGCCAGGTTGTGCCGGTCCGCCGATGCCGCGCAACGACATTTGGCCCGCTGCGCCGTCCGAGACGCCGAAACCGAGCAAGCCACGGCTCGTGGAGAAGAAGCCGGGGACCTGCTCATTCAGGAGAGGAAGAAGCGAAGCCTCGTGCGACGCTTCGATCTGGGCACGTCCGACAGTAGTGACAGTCATCGGGAGATGGCGCACATCGGCAGCAGCACGGGTCCCCGTGACAACGACCTCGCCCACATCAACGGCACGGGACGTCGTCGTGGTGTCGCGCCGCGCATCAGCCCAGCCGACAACGGGCGCAAGGCCCATCAGGAAAAAGACAAATTCTGTTTTTCTGTTCATTTTGTGGAGTATGTTGGTTCGTCTCGCAGAGCGCAGCTGTGCCGTATGTGCACAACGGCCCGATGCGACGGTACAAAGGTACGCCGCAACAGACCTCTGCGAGTAACCTTTTTTACATTCTTTGCAACCTATCTTACAGTTTGTCGACCTTTTCACGAAAACGACGATCTCTTTGGGACAAACACAGGAAGCACACGGAACTGAATGGACTACCTCGGATTTTGTCGTAACTTTGCCCACACAAACGGACCTCGTTGCCCGACCAAACAAAAAAAGAAAATGATGAACGAATGGAAAGAACTGACCCTCGCCACGTGCCAGGTAGCCCGGCAGGCAGGGCATTACCTTCGGGACGAACGCCGACGCTTCCGCCCCGAACGTATTGAAGAAAAACACGCGCACGACTTTGTATCCTACGTCGACCGCGAGGCCGAACGCTATGTCGTCGAAGGATTGCGGCGCCTGCGCCCGGATGCCGGTTTCCTGACCGAAGAAGGCACAGCGGCCTACGACGGCCAAGCGGCCTGCTGGATCATCGACCCACTCGACGGGACGACGAACTTCATCCACGACCTGCCTCCCTTCGCCGTTTCCATAGCTTTCGCCGTGGACGGCGCGGTAAAAGTGGGCGTAGTCTACGAAGCCTGCCGTGACGAATGCTTTTATGCCTGGCGGGACGGCGGGGCTTGGCTCGACGGCCAGCCAATCCACGTGGACAATGCTTCGCCATTGGGCCGCACCCTCGTGGGAGTAGAACTGCCTTATGAGGCCACCGCCTATGCCCCTACGGGACACCGCATCATCGACCGTTTCTATGGCTTGGCGGCCGGGTTGCGCATGAACGGTTCGGCGGCCACATCGCTGGCCTACGTGGCGGCAGGCCGCTTCGGCGCATGGGCCGAACGCTTCATCAAGCCATGGGATTTCGCCGCCGGCTGGCTCCTCGTCGAGGAGGCTGGCGGTGTGGCGTCGGGATTCGACGGCACACCCGTCCGTCTCGACGGCGACGGCATCGCTGCGGCAGCCACGCCCACACTGCATGGTGCTCTCTTGGAAGCCCTTATTCAACACTGAAAGCACGTTCAAACACACATATAATATATTACGTATGAATCTCCCTGCACTGAAAGGACACACTGCTATGTGCTGCGCCAACGCCATATGGGGGCTGATGTCGCCCGTAGCGAAAATAGTGATTGCCAGCGGAGCAGCCACGTCGCTAGTCGTCACCGACCTTCGCTTCTTCGGCGCCATGATACTTTTCTGGCTGGCCTCGTTTTTCCAAAAGCCGGAACACGTCAACCACCGCGACATGGCAAAAATCTTTCTGGCCTCACTGTTGGCCATTGTGCTCAACCAAGGTTTCTTCATATTCGGCGTGGGCCTGACGTCGCCTGTCAACGCCAGCATCATCACGACGAGTATGCCCCTGCTCGCCATGGGACTGTCCGCCCTCTACCTGCACGAACCCATCACGGGGAAGAAAGTGCTCGGCATCGCCGTAGGCGCTACCGGGGCACTCGTCCTCATCATCGGCAGCCACCCGGGCAGTGGCTCCGACACCACTGCGGGCGACAACATATGGGGCGATGTGCTCGTCGTGCTGGCTCAATTGAGCTATGCCACCTATTTCGTGCTGTTCAAACACTTCGTGAGCCGTTATTCGATGGTCACACTGATGAAGTGGATGTTCACTTTTGCCTTCATTGCCACCCTGCCCTTCTCTTACAACAGCCTGCTTGCCACACAATGGACAACTTTCGACGCGCACACATGGGGCGCCATAGCGTTCATCGTCGTCGGCGGCACATTCCTAAGCTATTCGCTCATTGTCGTCGGACAGAAGAACCTGCGCCCCACCGTAGGAGGCATGTACAATTACGTGCAGCCCGCCGTGGCCAGCATCGCGGCCATATACTGGGGGCTCGACAACTTTAATGCGTCCAAAATCGTGGCCGTCGTCCTTATCGCCGGCGGCGTCTACCTCGTCACCATCAGCCGCAGCCGCGCACAAATGGAAGCCTACAAGGCAAAGGGCAACACACGGAACTGAACGCGGAGATTCATCCACGGACTCTGTGAAAAACAGTCAGGGCGACAGGAAATCCTGTCGCCCTGACTGTTTTTTCCGTCGCTGCGACCGTTTCTCCGGGAACCTCTGACAGGAACTGCGGACGAAACATAAAAAAATCCCTTGCCATGATGGAACTGCCATCCACAGCAAGAGCGTATCTGATTTAACCTAAATAAAAGACCTCACGTAGAGGTAGTAAAGATTTTCCATCTCTTACGAAGAGGAGGAAAACACGGGGCAAAGATAGACGTTTGTCCCGAATAAAGCAAGGAAAGCCACGAAAAAATCAAAAAAAAATTCAGCAAATCTCAACACCTTGAAAATCATTTACTCAACGGCGTCTGCCGGCAACGCATTAAGCAACTGTAAGTTACAAAACTTGTTTCTCCTCTTCGTAAGAGATGGAAAGAGCTACCGAAGCTAAGCCGGTATGCCCGAGAAGGCACAACAGAAAGATTTTCAACGAAATACGCCGACTCATCGGTTCGCCGGAGAACGGCATAGACCAGAGAAGAAAGAGATAACAAACACCCAAAATCACTAAATCTAAATTCGTTATGAGAAAAAGGTTTATTAGAGTGGCTGTATTCTGCGCCCTGACCGCAGTTGCAGCCCCCGTCTTCACGGGTTGCTCCGACTATGACGACGACATTCGTTCGTTGCAGGAACAAATCGACCAGGTGAAGGAGCTGCCACACATCTCGACGGCAGACATGACGGCGGCTATCAACAGCGCCATCGAGACTCTGCAAGGACAGATGGAGACCGCAATCGCCGGCAAGGCTGACAACAGCACTGTCAGCGAATTGCAGCAGCTCGTTGCTGAACTGACCACACTGGCCAACGGCAAAGCCGACGCTTCGGAAGTGATCGCGCTCTCCGACCGCATCAATGACCTTATTGAAGAGGTGAACGGCCTCGACGGCACGCTGAACCAGAAGCTGACCGCCCTGCAAGAAGAAATCGGCACGCTGCAGGAAAACCTGGCCAAGGCACAGGAAGACCTGAACGCTGCCCTCAAAGACAAGGCTGACGCTTCGGAAATCAGCAAGCTCCAAGAGACGATTGCCGGCATTAACCAGACGCTTGCCGAACGCTTGACCGAGTTCAACAACGTCAAGGAAATGGCCGAGAACAACGGCGAAGCCATCGCTGAAATCCAGACGCAGCTGACCCAGCTCGAAACCTTGAAGAGCGACATCAGCGAGCTGCAAGAGGCTAACTTGGAACACATCGCCAAGTTCCAGTCGCTCGACACGCAACTCGGCGGCATCGACGAGGAGATGGACAAACTCTCGGCACGCATCGAAGAAGTGGCCAGCAGCAGCGCAACGGCTGAAACCATCAACAGCATCATCAGCCGTATCCAAGCCCTCGAAGACTACAAGGCTCAGACGCTCGAAGCCCTCGTGACGCAAGCCAACGCCGACCACGAGCAACTCGTACAGGCTATCGCCGACATCGCCGATCTCGAAAGCAAACTCAGCCAGTACGCCACGCTCGAAGGCCTCCAAGCCAACTACTACGACAAGGAAGCCATCGACGAAAAGTTCGCTGGAATCGAGACCACACTCACCGACCTCGGCCTGCTGAAGAACATGATCCAGAGCGTCGTCTACATGCCTAATGCCGAGACGAGCTACGGACAGACCTCGTTCTACCAGTTGCAAGTACGCAACAGCAACAACGTATGGACTTCGGTGGCTCAGGACACCGTTACGACGGTCCGCTTCCGCGTATCTCCGGCCAAATACGCCGAGAACTTCACCGACAACTACGACGTGAGCTTCGACGGCTTCAAGATGAACCGCGCGCCGTCCAACTTCCTCTCCATCCGCGAGTGCACCGGCGACCCGACGACGGGTATCGTCACGATGAAGGTCAACACCGACATCGAAGCCGGCTCGGTATACGCAGTTTGCCTGAAAGTGAAGCCAAAGGCTACGAACGAAGTCGACAAGAACTCTGACCTGACTACCAACTACTTCGGTGTGCAGCACGCCGTGCTCCGAGCTGACGACGTGAAGACCGTCTGCGACAACGCCAACAGCGGCCGTCTCAATTACAGAGGCGAGCAGACCGTCGATTACAGCACCGGCCGCAAATACGTCGGCTACGATGCGAACGGAACTGCACTGCTGGGCGGCAAAGACCTTGCGACGGTCTTCCCGGCCGATATATTCAGCACGACGTATGACTTTGTCAATCCGACCGACCAGACGAGAGCATCGTTCTCCATCGGCGAGACGTCGGGCGTGCTCGGCATCGCCGAAGATGCCGAAGGCTCCGTGGCCCTCATCGGACGCAAGGTGCAGGCCGAGGCCAACACCCGCGTAGGCAGAGTGCGCACGTTCACGACGCAGTATAGCCAGATCACCGTCGACGACATCGAGCTGACCGAAACGCTGACGCTCAACGCCACCGACTTCAAGAACTTCAACGGCCTCTCTTGGAAAGACACAGAACAGCGCTGGGAAGTAAGCGAAGCAGCCTACTTGCGCATCTTCAACAAGGGCGAGATGATGGGCGACGACCAGTTCTTCACCTACGACATGGTGAACGAGTCGAACAAGGCAGCCTACATCGAAGTAGACAAACAGAACAAGAAGATCTACCTCGTCATCCGCGGAGGCGCCAACATCGACCAGAACCTGCCGACCACGCTGACCGTTCAATACGGTTCTACGTCAAGCGGCGCACAGCGTAGGTACGTCATCACGGCTAACGTGAACGCCCCGATGACTTACCCGAACCACACCCTCACGACTGACAGCCACTTCTGGGCAGGTACGGACGAGAACGGCACGGTAGTATTCCAGCCGAAGGTGACGCGCAACAGCGCTGACCAGATCACCGGCGTCGACTTCTCGATGAACCTCGAAAGCGTCTTCACCGGATATACGGACGACGTCACGGCGATCGACAACGTCGGAGGTGAAGTGACGAACAACTGGCGCATTGCCAACCCGACCGGAACGACGGTCAGCGGCCACACGCTCACCATCGACCAGAACACCTATAACAACGGTGCCCTCAACATGTCGACGGCCATCACCTACGGCCAGCACACGACTCACCGCTACGCCGCCAACATCGTCGTGGAAGGCTTCAGCGGAACGTGGGTACCGGGCGAGACGACGATCTACGTCAGCGACCGCAACGAGGCCAACATCGAAACGTCGAAGGGCTTCCAGTGGAACGACATGTTCGGCAACCCGATGTGGAAGGACGGCGTGGCATGGTTCGGAAACAACCTCCCCGGCGGCAACGTCTACGACTACGCAACCGGCACCAACCCGTTCACTCTCTGGGGCTTGACGAAGCCGACCTACGAGCTGGTGAACGCCGACGACGCCAAGTACGTCACCCTCGATCCGAACACCGGTGTGATCAACTTCACCGAAGACGGAAAGACTTGGCAGCTTGTCGAAAACCTCGTCATCCGCATCCGCGTCAAAGCAGCGTCGCCTTGGGGCACCATCGCAGACTACGCGAACAACGACATCATCACGATCATCGTGCCGGCCGCTCAGTAAGGCTTGCACTTGAATACCGCAAGGAGAGCGGGTCGTCGCGCGAGGCGACGCGCTTCTCCTTTTTTGCGAGCGGACAAAGGATCTCCGGCCTTTGTCCGCTCATTTTGTATCTGTTTCCTTCTTCCAAGAAAACGTAGTGGCACCTCTGTTGATGCAGGTTCTCCTGGCAAGAGCATCTACGGGCAGCAAGCGGAATGCAATAGTTCCTTCTCCACCCCTATACCAACAACATGAAAGGCGTCGCCAGACAACAGCCCCCATAAGAGCGGCACAAACGAAAGAACGGCCCCGCTTGCTCGCTCGGAAGCGACCAGACGGGGCCGTTCATAAAGACCAAGGAGGGGCAACAATCACTCGCGGAGGAACCCTTGGCGACGTAGCATGTCGAGATAACCACGCGAAAGGGTCTCATTGTCGCGACGCGTATAGCGGACGTCCGTGAAGACCTGCGCAAGAGTTTGCTTGCCGTTCTCGAGAACGAAAGCGAGGTTCTCGGGAAGGCTTTCCTTCTCACTATATGCGTTGTCTATGGTCTGGGCGTCATAGTCATGATAATGCTCATCATGAACAATGGCCGAAAGAGGCAGGCGGTCAGTCTGTTCAGGTTCTTCAGCAGGCCATCCAAGCGTGATGGTTGCCACTGGCGCCACTAGGTGAGGCAGGCTGAGCACATCAACAATGCCCTGTGGGTTATAGAAAGTCGTCCCAAGGAAACAGAGCCCCAGCCCTTCGGCCTCAGCAAGCGTACAAAACGTCTGGCAATAGAGCAGGGCGTCGGTGGCGGCATTGAGGAACGAAAGGAAGTTATCATAACCAGGCTCTGCCTGACGCTGCTCACACCAACGTACAGTCCGGTTGAAATCTGCGCAGAACGTGAGTACAACGGGAGCTTCGGTCACCATACGCTGGCCGAAATGTAAGGGAAGCAAACGGGCTTTCATCTCGGGCGAACGAGTCTCCACAACGCTGTATAACTGCATGTTACCCATAGTCTGCGTGCGTTCGGCCTCGGCGAGGAGACGGTGCAGAAGGGCGTCCTCCACGGGACGCGCGTCATAACGGCGGACACTCCGCCGATTCTTAATGCAATCCATAGCCTTCAAGTTGATGATTACTTTCTCGGCAAAGTTACACATTCCCACGAAAACGCAGGAAACAGTCTGGCCAAGAAAATGACGCCCTGCCCTCTCCGACGGGCAAAGCAGAACGGATTTCGCACGCTATCCACTATTATATCCAACCGTCAACAGGATAACGACTGACGCGACATGGCCTTTCACGACAGACGACCGGACTGAGCCGGAGAACGGATCACAAACCGCGCAGGATCATTGCGTTGGCCCGGTCGACAACGGAATGGTCCAACGATGCGAGATAAATCTGGGTCGTGGCTTCGGAATCGTGCCCCATCCCTTCACTGATGACAGAAATAGGGATGTGTTTGCTGCGGGCCACGCTGGCCCAGGTGTGACGGGCGACATACATGGTCAGACGGCTTGACAGGCCAATGCGTTCGCCAATGGAATGCAGACACACATTGACCAAGTGGAGCGCATTCTGATAATGACGGCGAGGGTTGCCCGTGGGACGGATGATAGGCAGGAGATAATCCGTCTGCGTGGGGGCATACTTGTCCACGACCTGCTGCATGCATCGCTCCCACTTCACCGTAAGACGCTGCCCCGTCTTCCGTCTGCGGTACGTCAGCACACCGTTACGAAGGTCACTTTTCCGTAAGTAGGCCATATCGACAAACGACATCCCTCGCGTATAGAAAGAAAACAGGAAAAGGTCTCTCGCCAAGTCCAACGATGAATGTGGAGGCAGATCCAACGCCTTGATCCGCTTGACCACATTGAGCGCGACAGCACGCTTGGTCGTCCGCGCAATGCCGGTATAGGTTGGTTTGAACGGATGACGTTGCGGGGTCAGTCCTTGTTCGACTGCGCGGTTATAAACGGCCCGAAGAATACGCATGTAGAAAGAGATGGTGTTCATCGCCAACCCTCTGTTACGCAAATAGGCCTCATAATAGAGCATCAACTCCGGTGTAATCTCGTCAACGGGCACATCCACCCCCATTCTGAAAGCCTTGAAACTACGAAGCGTCGTGGCATACGTTTCGGATGTCCGCTCCCGTCCCAACCGAGACAACTGGACTGTCACATCGTACATGAAATGGAAAAAAGAAAGTTCAGACTTTCGGGCTACATACCTCGCCACGATATCATCGACTGTGAATGCACGGCCTTGACGAACCAACTCTTCCACTACACTGTTCAAACGCAGACAATCGCGGCGTATTTTCGCCCGGACGTCGTTCAAATAGTTGGCACGTACAGGCAATATGTCCGGGCTGACGGCCACAACGTTTCCCTGACAACAATCCCACTCGTCGGTAAATAGATGAAAATTTGTCCGAATCTGGCGGACCACACGCGCATGAATCACTTGATAAAACACACAACCGGCCTTGCCCGGAACACGCGAAGCTCTAAACTTTACTTTTACTGATGTCATCTTCTTTGATTGTTTGATTGAACAATACACCAAGAATATACCATCTTCGGACACACAGCGAAACATAAACTGCAAGTTCTTTCTGCAAACACGAGCAGAGCCAACCTTACGGCGAAAGAACAGAGCCTTACTTTCTAATATCCCCAACAAACTTATCAGAGTCACCCCATTTGCCTCTCATATCCATCAAGAGGCACTGATAAGACGATACAAATACGTATCCTTAAACAAAGCAACGGCGTGCGGTTATGAAGCCGCACGCCGTTGCTTACATTTCAGATCCCTTTACTTATCGGAATCATTTGACTTCCTCAAACATAATCACGACTGATTATCAGCATATTACGTCTGTGCGTAAACGATAAGAAGAAGTAATGAGGTCAGTAAAGCCAAACAACAATAGAAATCCACAAATACGCTATTTGCGATTCTTGCCAAGCACTTTTCCCTCCAGCATTGGTAGATGTTCTATGATGTTCTCGTCTATCTCAATTGAAAATTTGCCATTTGTATTGCGGAGCGTCTTCCGAATGCTTTCTCGCTCGGTGTTCTTGAACCAAGAGTGGAACAGGTTGAGCACAAATATGGCCAGTATCTCCGTGTCTATGTTGTACTATATTCCAAGCAAAGTTCTTCAGGTCAGCCTGCTTCAGCTTGTTCTTTTCAATCTTTACCGCCACACCGTTCACAACGCCATTACATTGTATGAGCAACTTGACGGCTTCTTCAATCTGATAGAACTCTTCATCGCTGAAACCATGAGGAAGGAACACAAGGCGTGTATATCTGAGGATACTCTCCAACTTCTCCCAGCCGCTCTTCGTTTTTGCCTCCGTCAATTGGATGCGGTCAATATGTAGCTGCTACATGAAAGGAGCTAGATTACGCTGTGCCGTTTTGAGTGCCTGTTCAAGTTCTGGCATGATGTCTGGCTGCAAATCATCTTCGATAGGTGTTTCCTTGGAATGCTCTTCTTGCGAAACATTATCAGAAGGAGATATTTCGCATTATGGCGCAGCCATTGTTGATGCCTGCTCCTGCTTCTTCTGTATCTCCCCCAGATGCTGAACAATAAAACTGTCCATATTCTCACGGTCAACACGATTGTTCAACTCCCTTATATTGCTTTTGAAGTAAGCATAAATACATTGCTTGAGACCGTGAAGCAACAAAACAAATACAACATAGCCACCTATGAATATGGGAATAGCGGCAGGAGACAAAGCAACTCTTTACCTCGCCTATAAGTTGTTGCGCAAGCTTGTAGGGCCAATAATATAAATGATGAAGAACAACCATTAAAGAGCCGTTCCTATATAGCTGTGTATTCCTGTTTTATGCGCTAATGGAAAGATGTCTTTCTCCATAATTACATTGTCTTTATCTTTTCCTGTGCAACAATGATGGTATCGTTGCACAGATCACGTTCCTGCTCATCCTCGACAGCTTCGATAAACTTGTCTGCCAGCCATAAGGTCAGCATTGCTTTTTCGTCCTGATGAAGCAGTTCCGAAAGTTTGATTACTTGCTCGCGTTTCGCTCGCCTGTCTCCACGTTCAATCTTACTAAACATTGGAGTGTCTATTTCCAAAGCTGCCGCCAATTGTCGCTGCAGCAACCCTTGCTCCTCCTGAGCTCTTTTATCCTGTTTCCAAATAACATAAGGGAATGATATACATGCTGACCCTGCAATTCCCTATTAATATTTATAAATATAGTGAAACTTGATTATTTTATCAATGACGGTATATTTATAATAAGAGGAGGCAATCCTCTTCGAGGATCACATCCAATCGAATATTGAATTAAAGTCGCACGCGACTAACTCGGCTCATTAAATCTTGTACTCTTCTGAGCCATAGTTCTGAGTAAATAAAACGAGGTCTATTCATCAGTAATTCTCCTTTCTAGGTTATCTTTGGCAGTGAGTATTAATTCTGCACTGTGAGCTTATTGCAAAGTAACCAAAAATCACCGACACAGCCAAACAAGTGACTTGAACTGAAAAAAGTTGACAGATTTGAGAGCATAAA
>UMEP01009384.1_pt1 | contig 20153 bp, 18 predicted proteins | sample 1964771 | NCBI WGS metagenome assembly UMEP01 (sample SAMEA4836022, study PRJEB28245) | human gut metagenome | biome: gut microbiome; material: fecal sample | place: Denmark | collected 2008 | reverse complement strand
ACAAAATTCATATTTGTAGTAGATAGCTTGAAAAAAGACAGTAAAAAAGAAGAAAGCAACATGCCAGTAGAAAATAGTGAAAGCGTAGTAAATAACGAAGAAAATAAAGAAACAAATTCAGGAAAATAGAGATATATTGTAGAATAAAATAAAAAAATAGGATACGAATATAAAAAAATCTCTTGATTTTATCAATAATAGAGTATATAATGAATATACTAACAGAGATAGAAAGCTATCAAAACTAGGTAAAAACGAACCTTTAGGAATATCCTATAAAGAGTTTACAAAACATTAGGTTAGAACGAGCCTTTAGTTATAAAAACTATAAACGAGTTCACGAAACATTAGGTAAGAACAAACCTTTAATTTTATTAAAAAGAAGTTCACTAAAAAATAGGGAGTACATTTATAAAAATGTATTCCTTTTTTTGTTGGGAGGGAAAAATGTCGAAAATAGAGAATTTGAATTTTTACATAGTAGAAGATGGGTATATAGAATATATAAGTAAATGGGATGATCATATTGCCTATAATAAGAACAATAAAAGACCGTATGTAGGTATTGTACTTAAAATCAATGGCTTTTCGTATTTTTCACCAATGTTTTCTCCTAAGAAACAACATGGACGTTACAAAGAAAATTTTACCTTTTTTAAAATGTATGGAAATAGTGTCAAGAAAGAATATCTTGGATTAATAAGATTTGCTGATATGATTCCTGTACCAGAAGAGGCTATTAAACATCTGGAATTTAGAAACTATCTTGACCCGTATAATATGTTGTTGGTTAAGCAATATAACTACATTAATGTGCCAGAAAATAGAAAAAGAATAAAAGAAAAAGCAACAAAATTGTATAGTATTATTAATAATGATAAGGAAAATAAAACCACATATTTTTATAAGAAATTGTGCTGTAATTTTAAACTGTTAGAAGAAAAATTAAAAGAATACTATGCAAGGGTCAATTAAAAAAGTAAATTCTATTTACCGAGTAAATGCTATTTATAAGCAAAAATTTAATGTTAAAACATTGATTTTTGCTTATTTTTAGTGTAAAATGAGGATATAGACAAGAAAAAAGACGCACTATTGTGTTCGCAACAGCGACAATATGCGGTTAGTGTAGATGCTTCTTGTTTCCAGTTTAGTTGATTTTATAAATTAAGAAGATAAGGCTGTAATGTGACCTCATCTTCTTTTATCTTCTGTATATTAAATTTTTCTAATTGTTCATTGCCATAGAAAAATTCAAATACTTCATATGGCGTTTTTCCTCCAAGAAATTTTCTTGGAACAGAATTGATATGTGAGAACATCAAATCAATTTTATCTTGTGTTAAAGCTGACATATCTTTTTTCTTTAAAATTATATCTCGTATAAATTCATGATTGTTTTCTACATGTGGCTTTTGACTTGGCATTTGTGCATCACAATAAAATATATTGCCTCTGATTTCTCCTGTTTCTGTATTTACATCAAAGAGTTCTGGGATTGCAAACTTTGGGCCTCTGTCCGTTAACAATAGTCCAAACAATTTCTTATACATTTCATCTCCAAGAAGTTCTTGAAAATAATTAAGAGACTCAGACATTTCCTCAGATGTTTTATGCTGCTTTAAACGACCAATCATAAATCCCGTATTCTCAAATATAAATGTTTGTATGTATGGACCTTCTTGATGATTGTAAACTGTATCCATTTCTGTTGTTGCATATGTTGGATTATTTTTTACGAATTCAACATAATCATCATATTTTCTTCCGGTATAATCAGCCGATTCAGACCTTTTCTTAAGTTTATTTCTTCAGTTTATTTTTCTTTTTACTTTTCTTCTTAAATCAAGATTGGTTATACCCCAATCCTTGAATAAGCCCATTTCAATGTATGTATAAATTGTTTTTTCGCATTGTGTAATTTCTTTATGATTTTGTAAAATCGTATAAATTGACTGCACTTGTTTAATCAAAGGGCATATTGTGTGTGCTAATTCAAAAAGTTCTGTTGTATTTAAATTAACTCCTTGTCTTGAATCTTTAAGAGAATATTCATAATTTTTCCGTGCGATGTTTGCATAATAAAAATATTTTGTCTTTCTACAACTCCTTATTTCTGGACAAGAATTACATGCTCCAACAAACTTATCTCTTCTAAAACATGGTACTTCTTCAAAATTAGAGCACATTCCAATCCAAGAAGTATTATATCACTATAATTTAATCTTACAATAAGAATCTCTGTAGTACTTATTTACACTATATTTTTATTAAATAGATTTTACTTTTTCAATTAACAGTGGAATTAAATTATTCAATTTACTTATAAACAATTTACATTTCCTCTTTAATATGATAATATTTGCATTACTATAAATTATAGGAGGAACCATGATTAAACGAATTATTTTTGACATAGATAACACTTTAATAGATTGGAAAGTTGAATATTGGGATTGTTTAAAAAATGTTTTTGACGAGCTCAATCTGCCATATTCAAGTGAGACTAAAGCAAAAATTCAGCGTGCTGTAGACAATTATGAAGATGGCACAAATGTTACATACACAAAAGAATCTATGATGAATGCTATAGAAGAAGAATTAGGATATAAATTGCCAGAGAGCTTTTTTGATATATGGATACGTTATTTAGGAATGTGTGTGCCCGAGAAAGCTGATGACGATGTGGTATACACTCTGCAATACTTAAAGCAAAAGTATGATTTAGTAGTACTTTCAAATTGGTTCAAAAAGTCACAAGAAGAGAGATTGAAGAGACTAGGCTTGAACAAGTATTTTTCGGCAACATATATGACAGAAAATATTCCGATGAAGCCTAACAAAGAAGCATTTGAAATTGCTAAAGGACCATATGAATTTTCTGAATGTGTAATGGTAGGAGATAGCTTAAAAACAGACGTATCTGGAGCTGTAAATGCTAATATGAATGTAATATTCTATGACAGGAATAATATAAAAATAAATCAAAATGAGTATATAATGGCGACAATTCATAAATTTACAGAGCTAACAGACATCTTATAAAATTACAATTGTGTTAAGTAAAAGATTAAATGCAATTCTGTAGAGTATATGCAACTTGTACGAGAAAAAGAAAATTACAATTGTGTTTCATATTGAAAAAAGCATTGAAGTAGCATAATAAATATGTTACCATGTGTATGTTAAAATAAAAAAGGAGAAACTAGAGTTGAAAAGTAATGAAAAGAGAGGCATTTTAATTTTAATATTGGTTGTCATCATAATAATTGGCATAATGTTTGCAGTAACAAGAGGTTCAAAGAATAACTCAAAAGATACAAACCAAAATATAAATAATGAAGAGAATATAGAATTATCACAGGTTGACCCAAGTCGTGGTGAATTTACAAAAACAGAAAGCGATGGAACTGTTGTAAACACAAGCGATAAGCTCAAAGAAGATAAAGTCGAATCCGGATTTGAAATATCAAACATAAACTATACAGAAAAAGATGGTCACACAGTATTAGAAGCTGATGTAACAAATATGACAGGCTCAAGCCAATCAGCATTCATGGCAGAGATTGTGCTATTAGATAAAGAAGGAAAAGAGCAAGGCAGAATTCCAGTAGCAATACCAGATACACAAACAGGCGAGACTATTTGTGTACAGGCAGGAATAAATGATCAATATGCAAATGCCTACAACTTTAAATTAGAGAAAAAATAAGATTTACTGTTGCCAATTGGTAAAAAAAGTAGTAATATATAGAAGAAAAAAATTAGACAAACTATTATGGGTTATAGGACATTCCCAGAAACCTAAATTTATTATAAACAAGGATGTAAAAAATGAGATACACAGAACAAGATAATGAAGACGATTTAGTAAGAATTAAAGTAATTGGTGTTGGTGGTGCTGGAAACAATGCTGTAAATAGAATGATTGATGAAGGAATACGTAATGTTCAATTTATAGCAATAAATACAGAAGAGCAGGCTCTAGCTCAAACAAAGGCAACTACCGTAATGCATATTGGAAAAGATACAACAAAAGGCCTTGGCGCAGGAGCAAACCCAATATTAGGCGAAATGGCTGCAAGAGAAGATGAAGAAAACATAAAAAAAGCTTTAGCAAATACAGATATGGTATTTGTAACATGCGGAATGGGTGGTGGAACAGGAACTGGTGCTGCTCCAGTAGTATGTGAAATTGCAAAATCTATGGGAATATTAACTGTAGGAATTGTAACAAAGCCATTCTTATTTGAAGGAAGAAAAAGAAAAGCAAATGCAGACGATGGTATCGTTAGAATGAAGAAAAATGTTGATGCCTTAATTGTTGTTGAAAACAACAACTTATTAAAAGCACTTCCAAAGGGAACAACAATGCTTCAAGCATTCCAAGAGGCTGATAGTGTTTTAAGAAAAGGTGTTCAAGGTATTACAGATTTAATAACAATACCTGGATTTATCAACATAGACTTTGCAGATATAAAAACAATAATGAGAGACAGCGGAATTGCACATATGGGAGTTGGCGTTGCAGAAGGTGACCAAAGAGCATTAGATGCTGCAATGGCTGCTATGGATAGCCCACTTCTAGAAACATCTGTAAAAGGTGCAAAAGGATTAATAGTAAACGTTACAGGTGGCATGGACTTAGGATTAAGCGAAGTAAGCACGGCTGTTGGTTACATAAAAGAATTCTTAGACCCAGAAGCAAACATCATCTTCGGTACAATAGTTGATGAAAGAATACACGATGCAATAATGGTAACAGTAATAGCAACTGGAATAGAAGAAAATGCAGAAGAAAAAGTAATAAAATATAATATATAGAAATGTAATGAAAATGTGATTAAAATGTAAAACAAAATTTACAGGTAATCACATTTTTTAGTATGAGTCTATCTATACAACAAATAGCCAAAGCAGTTGAATTAACCGAAGAAGAAGTAAATAGAATATTAAAAAATACAAAATAATAAAAAGATTAATTGCTCACAATCTTATGTAAAGCTCATATTATATAAAAGAGAAGTCCTAATAAACTTCAAGATAAAAATGAAGAATATATGTAAAATACTATGGACGACTTAAGGGAGGAACTTTACGTGAGTATTAACAGTACGGCACAGATTGCTATTGGCTTAATGGTGCCATTTTTAGGAACAACATTGCGGTTCCGCTTTAGTATTTCTATTAAAAAAAGAGATAAAGCCAATCATACAAAAGATGTTGCTAGGTTTTGCCGCAGGAGTTATGATAGCAGCTTCTGTATGGTCTTTATTAATACCATCAATAGAAATGGCAGAGTCACAAGGAAAAACAGCATGGTTACCTGCTTGTGTTGGATTTATGATAGGAATTGTAACGCTAATTTGTGTGAACAATTTGGCTGAAAAAATAGAAAAAAGAAATAGCAAAAAGAATGAATGTACTATATGTGATGATATTGAAAATTTAATACACATAGATAAAAATAGTGGAAAAGTAAAAACAACAATAGCAACAGAAAAATCAACTATCAAAGAAAAAGTCAAGAGCACTACGATGTTAATGTTAGCAGTAACACTACATAACATTCCGGAAGGAATGGCGGTCGGGGTTGCGTTTGCAGGACTATTCTCACAAAATACAGGAATAACACTCGCAGAAGCATTTGCGTTAGCTATTGGAATAGCAATACAAAATATACCAGAAGGGGCAATTATATCAATGCCACTTCACAGCTCTGGCAAAAGCAAATTTAAATCATTTATGGGCGGAACACTGTCAGGAATAGTAGAACCAATTGGGGCAATAATAACCATTGCATTAACGAGGATTGTAGTGCCAATTTTACCATATTTTCTATCATTTGCAGCAGGAGCAATGATTTACGTAGTATCATCTGAGCTAATACCTGAAGCACAAGCTGAAAAAAAATCAAATTTAGTAACAATTGCCGTGGGAATAGGATTCGTAACAATGATGCTACTTGATGTTGCACTAGGTTAGTACAAATTGGTACAAAATGGGGACGGAGAAAAAATTGTACAAATATGAATTAGTACTTAATTTTTATAGAAAATGTACAATTTTTTCTCCGTCCCCGAAATGTACTAAGTTTGACATAATATGCCAAAAATGTTATAATATGAATATTAGACGTATACACGTACTCTCTGCATAAGAGTACACAATCTACGTTGCAGAAATAGCACGTATGAAAAAGAAAGGAGAGTCAACATGACTCGGGAAAAGGCTATAGGCAAGGCATGGGCTGCTTTTGTTATGCTGCTGGTGGCTATGATGCTGCTGGGAGTCAACGCAAAGGCGGAGACAGCAAAGACTGCTGTACTAGTTGATGAGAGCTACTCATCAAGGTACTTCAGCTACGAACCCTTTGTTACGGAGTACTTAAAAGATACTTCGGCAGAGGTCATCAGGTTTGGTGACAATGGTAAGACAGCAATCTACGATGAAGTGCAGAGAGCCGTCGAAAGTGGCTACTCTCGCTTGTATGTAATCAGCGATTGCTGGAACACAAGTGGCCGAGAGAACGTAGAGAACAACAACGTGGAGATAACGCTGTTGACTCCGTACTTTCAGTCCGAAGATGTCGAAAGGCACCTGGATAACTTTGTGAACCGCTTAGGTACCACTGCACATGTGGAGATATCTTACTGGAACGAGTGGCCAGAAGTGGAGGTGGTTGGTGCTGAACAAAAGCAAACGACCAATCCTAAAGAGGAAAAAGTTTCTGTGACAGTATCGTCACCCGAACAGAAAACCACTGGGACCTCAGGCAAATCTGAAGAAGCGAACAATCAATTCGCATCGGATGCAGAAATAGTTCCAATTCTTCTGGTTCTTGCCTTCTTGTGCATCGCTTTTGCATCAGCAGGAAGAAAAAAGGAAGACGAACCTCTTTCTGCTAATGAAGTGGAAAAGGCGAAGAAAATGGCAACCATAATTAACACTGCAGTGCAGGAGGATAAGGAGGTTGCACGAGACTCGTATATCCTGGGTGACTGCTCGGGAAGCATGGAGAGATTCCAGAAGGAAGTACTGAGGCAAATAGAAAGTGCTGAATGCAGCAAGTACATGTTTGCCGATAAGGTAGCCGAATACCCACTGAAGGATCCGACGTACCAGTTGAACAGAGGGGGCACGGATATTGTTCGTGCAATAAACCATGTGCTAGGTGTTGCATCCAAGGATGCACACATAGTGGTAGTTACGGATTTGTTGAACAACCGTGAAACCAACTTTAGCAAGAAACGCTGTGCACCCTTTTCTGGGGTAATAACCATAGTGTATTATCCTGGAAAGGTGCCAGGATGCAAGAGGTATGCGCAGAACTTTATCGAAAGAATGGAGACGGCCATGCCGAATGCAACCATTGAAGTAGTAGGAAGATAAAACTACACTCAAACTAAAAGTTCCTATGTAGTGTGCAGACTGCATAGGGGCTTTTATTATTGAAAAGCTAATTGACATAAAATGTTGAAAATGGTATAATATAATTGCTTTATTTGGAGCTGTACTCTCTGCACAAGAGTACATTATATGCAATTCACTTTGAGCGTATAAGAAAGGGGAGTCAGTATGACTCGTAAATCTACGAAGCTGTGGTTGACCATTGTTTCCATGTTTGTTGCACTCTCTGTGTTATGCATGGGAGTGTTTGCAATGGATCCGGATGAGGAGATTATCTATAGGAAGTATAAGGTTGAAAAAAGTTGCAAAATTTCGGAAATTATGAATAATATTCCGGAAAAAGAACTTTGGAAGACTTTGAATACACTGAATGATTTACTCATTGGGGACGAACAGAACGTTAGAGAATCGTACATCCTCGCAGATTGTTCTGAGAGTATGTTTGGAATTGCAGATGATGTTTTAAGCAGATTAAATGTTAAAAATGGCAGGATGTATGTGTTCGCAGAGAACACGATGGGATATAATCAAAACAGCAGTTGCTGGTGTGATTGCATCGGTGGTCGTACAAACATTGTTGGCACAATTGTTAGCACTATGTACGAGGCACCAAAAGACGCACATCTCTATATCTTGTCGGATTTGGAAAACGACTGTCAACTTGAGTTTGACAACAAACTGTGCAAGAAGTTCGAAGGAACGATAACATTGGTTTATTATGTCAACGAAGAGGAGCAAAGCAAAGTCGCTTGCGATTTTGTAAAAACACTGCAGGCAAGTTTTCCTAATGCCACCATTGAGATTTGCTAAAACTGCAAGCGTTGAAAATTACCAAAATGCAATGTGCAGATTGCAATAGGTGAAATAAACTAAAGGCAAAGGCTGAGTAATGTGAAAACATGCTCAGCCTTTGTCTGTATATATTTAAGCAATAAAAAACAAACTACAAATAGAAGTAAAATTTATAAAAAAATATCCCGGCTAATTGACGTAAATTACCTAAAATAGTATAATTATAAAGAGATTTTATAGAAAAGAGATTTAAATGATTACTGTCAAATTAGAAAATATAAAGATTAGGCAAGATTTAACGGACAATGAAGTTCTTCAGAACGCATGCAAAAAATTTAATATTCAGCAAGAATCTGTAATAGATTACAAAATTGTAAAAAAGTCGATAGATGCACGAGATAAGAGCGACATCTTTTACAATTATTCTATTGTGGTTTCTTTGAGTGAAAGTTTTAAGGTGGAAAATCTTCTAAAAAATAAAAATGCTAGTCTAATAAAAACTGAAGTGACGAAACCGGTAATTTTAAATAACGAATTGGCTGAAAGATGCAATGACATGAATCCTGTTATAATTGGTGCTGGCCCTGCTGGGTTATTTTGCGCACTTACTCTAATCAAAAATGGAATTAAGCCTACAATAATAGAGCAAGGCAAAACAGTTGAAGCAAGGCAAAAAGATGTTGAATTATTTTTAAAAGAAAGAATTCTGAATACATCGTCAAATGTACAATTTGGAGAGGGTGGAGCCGGAACTTTTTCGGATGGAAAACTTACGACAAACTTACATAATCCTCTGTGTAAAAATGTAATCGAAACGTTTGTAAAATTCGGTGCACCAGAGGAGATTTCGTATATAAACAAACCACATATCGGAACCGATAATCTTGTAAAAATCGTTGCAAACATCAGAAAGTATATAGAAGAAAATGGCGGAAAGTTCATGTTTGATACTAAGGCAGAGGATTTTGAATTTGAAAATAACAAGGTTAAGGCAGTTATAGCGACTAATTTGCACAGTGAATGTAATAATGATAAAAAGATAAGAATAGAAACGGAGACTGTTGTCCTTGCAATAGGCCACAGCTCAAGAGATTTATTCAAAAAATTATATGAGAAAAATGTGGAAATGGAGAAGAAAAACTTTTCTGTTGGAGTTAGAATAGAGCATAAACAACAGATGATAAATGAATCTCAATATGGCAAAAAAACAAATCTGAAATTGCCACCCGCAGAATATAAATTGGCATATCATGGAGAAAATAGGTCATGCTACACATTTTGCATGTGCCCTGGCGGAACGGTAATGGCCTCGTCTAGCGAAAAAGGCACAATTGTTACAAATGGAATGAGCACATTTGCTCGTGATGGTGAAAATGCTAATAGTGCAGTTTTGGTAAACGTTACACCAGATGACTTTAAAGGCGAATCCCCTTTGGAAGGAATGTATTTTCAACAGGAATTAGAAGAAAAGGCATTTAAACTGGGAGGAAGCAATTATAATGCACCAATACAAAGAGTTGGAGATTTTCTAAAAAATCAAAAATCGACTTTTATAGGAGAAGTTAAACCAACGTACAAACCAGGCGTAACACTTGCAAATTTGCAAGAAATATTGCCGGAATTTGTAACAAAAACACTAAAAGAAGGACTCGTATACTTTGATAAAAAAATAGAAGGATTTGCATGTGATGATGCAATATTAACAGGTGTAGAAACAAGAAGTTCGTCTCCTGTTACAATAAAAAGAAACGAGCAAAAAATGTCGAATATATATGGATTATACCCATGCGGTGAAGGTGCCGGATACGCAGGCGGAATAATGTCAGCCGCAGTAGATGGAATAAGGGTAGCAAGTGCAATTCTTACCCAGCAAGGATGAACTTAATGTACAATTTTTTCTCCGTCCCCAAAATGTACAAAGAAAGGAATGTTATATGAAGAAGGTTTTATTAGGAATGAGTGGTGGAGTTGATAGTAGTGTATCAGCTGTTTTATTGAAAGAACAAGGATATGATGTTGTGGGAATGACATTGGAGTTGTTTGGTGGAACTTGTTGTAATACAGATGCTATTGTTGGGGCTAAACAGATATGCAATTCTATTGAAATTCCACACATTACATATAATTTGAAAGAGGAGTTTCAATGCAAGGTTATTAATAATTTTATAGACGAGTATTCGAATCAAAGAACTCCAAACCCTTGTATAGAATGTAATAAATATATGAAGTTTGGTGCTATGTATGAAAAGGCTAAAGAACTTGGCTGTGATTATATTGCAACCGGACATTATGCGAAAATGGAGTATTCGGATGAATATGGTAAATATGTTTTAAGAAAGGCAAAAAATCTAAATAAAGACCAGAGCTATGTTTTATACAATATGCCAAAGCTGTTGTTAGGAAAAGTATTATTTCCATTAGGAAATTTCGAGTCGAAGGAAGATGTAAGAAGGATTGCAAAGGAGCATAATTTGGCGGTTGCAAGCAAACCGGATAGTGAGGATATTTGCTTTATTCCTGATGGAAACTATAAGAAATTTTTGGAGCAAAATTCGAGCATTGCACCAAAAGAAGGAAACATTGTAAATAGAAAGGGTGAAATTTTAGGCAAGCATAATGGCCTATACAATTATACAATTGGTCAAAGGAAAGGACTTGGAATCTCTTACAAGGTACCATTATTCGTAATTGGATTTAACAAAGATAAAAATGAACTTATAGTTGGAGAACAAGAAGAACTATATAGAAAAGAAATGAAAGTTAATGAAGTAAATCTCTTATTAATGGATAAAATAGTACAACCATTGGATGTAACAGTAAAAATTAGATATGCAAGCAAGCCAGCAGAAGCTATAATAAATCAAACAGAATCTGGAAACATACAAGTAATATTCAAAGAGCCACAACGAGGAATTACTCCAGGTCAGTCTGCGGTATTTTATATAAATGACGTTGTTGTTGGTGGTGGAAAAATTCAATAAAAAAGTTAGTATACACCTTTTACCAATAATGCATAAAAATTTTACAAAAAAAACACAAAATTGGTATATCATAACACCTATAAAGATATAGGAGGGATGATATATAGATATTGCAGAATATGAAAAATTAAATAAAGAAATAGACGTAAATAACGAAAAATTTAAAGACTTAATGTATATGTATGGACAGGCACTTAAAGAAATGGAGAAAAAGGTTGATATCATAAGATATGACTATGAATATTTTAAAAAATATGATTCCATAGACCATATTATGACAAGAATAAAATCACCTGAAAGTATACTAAATAAACTAAAAAAAGACGAAATGGAACCTACATATTCAAACTTAGTTGCAGATATAAATGATGTTGCAGGAATTAGGATAATTTGCCCATTAAAAAGCGATATTTTTACAATAAGAAAATATATAAGAGAATTTAACGATATAAATGTTATAAAAGAAAAGGATTTTGTAACGCATCCGAAAGAAAGTGGATACACAAGCTACCACATGGTTGTCCAGGTACCAGTCGAAATAAACAAAAAAATCAATCTAATAAAAGTCGAAATACAAATACGAAGCTTAGCGATGGATTTCTGGGCAAGTTTAGAACATAAAATAAAATACAAGCCAAATGGTGAAATAAACGATGATGTCTCAAAAGAACTAGTGAAATGTGCTAGAGACATAAATAAGTTAGACAATAAAATGATAAAACTATTCAAAAAATAAAGTAATAATATAACAAAACCTTGTCAGTAAACCTATATACAAATTGGTTAACTGCAAGGTTTATTTTTTTTTGAAAGTTAAAAAAAATAAAAAATAAAATTTTGTACGTAAAATGTCAAAAAAGGGTTGTATGTTTATATTAAAAATGATATTATAAGGAAGAAAAAACTATATAGGAGATAAAAAAATGTCAGCAAAAGGAAAAAGAATGGCTGAAGAGCCTAAAAAAAACAATAAAGAAGAAAAAAATAAAAAAGTTAAATTTGAAAATAATGAATATGAAATAAATGGAAATCAACAAGAAAACGATGAACAATACAAATATGGTGCATATGAGAGACAGTTAGAAAGAGAAGAGGAATATAAAACAAATAAGAAAAAGAAAATGAATAAAGGACTGAAAATATTTTTAATTATAATATTGATATTAGTAATAATAGTTGCAACATTATTAACTGCAGGATACATGTTTGTGAATGGAAAGCTTAAGAGAATGCAACAAGAAAATATAGATACAACTGCAGTTGGAATAAATGAAGAAACCAAAGAAGAACTAAAAGGTTATAGAAACATAGCTCTACTTGGAATAGACAGTAGAGCCGATGATTATGGACTTGGAAACAGAAGCGACTGCATAATAATTGCAAGTATAAACCAAGAAACTAATGAAGTAAAACTAATTTCAGTATACAGAGACACATATGTATATGTAACAGAAAGTGGAAGTAAAAGATTAGACAAAATAACACATGCATATTCGTATGGAGGAGCACAAAACACGTTAAAATCTCTAAACGAAGCATTAGACTTAAACATAACAGAATTCGTAACAGTAAACTTCGATGCAGTAATTGCAGCAGTTGATAGCTTAGGCGGAGTTTATATAGATATAGATAGCTCTGAAATAAAATACATAAATGATTATATAGATGCAACGTCACAAAGCTCTGGAATAAAATCAAGCCATGTAACATCGACAGGAAGACAAAAACTAGATGGTGTACAAGCAGTGGCATACTCAAGAATTAGATATACAGCAGGTGGCGACTACAAGAGAACAGAAAGAATGAGAACAGTAGTAGAAGCCATGTTAAACAAGGCAAAAACACTTGGAGTAGGACAGCTAAACAGTTTTGCAGACACAATATTGCCAAGAATAAAAACAAACATATCATCATCAGAAATATGGGGATTAGCTCCAAAACTTGCATCATTCAAAGTAACAGAGAGCATTGGATGGCCTTATGAAACACAAGGAATAACATTAGACAGATGGTATGGAGTACCGGTTACATTAAAGAGCAATGTAGAAAGATTACACAAAGAAGCATTCGGACAAGAGGATTATGAAGCATCAGATGCTGTAAAAGAAATGAGTGCTGCAATAATACGAAAAACAGGTTATTCAGACTAGATAGACAAAAAGCTTGAAACATAAGATAATGAAGCCTAAAAAGCAGGTTGTAAATTATAAACAATACGATAGAAGGGAATGTTTTGCCATGAGTAAAAGCAACTTAGCGGTGAAAGAAGTAATAAGCGATATAGTTGGAGAAGAAGCAATTCTTCAAGAACCAACACCTAATAATGTGAGACCTATAAAAAAAGAAAAAACAAAAACTAACAAAAAAATATTATATAGAATAGTTAAAAGAATAATAGACATCATAGGTTCACTAATTGGAATTATATTTCTAATACCAGCAACAATAATTATATATTTTGCAAGAAAAATATTAAAAGAAGACCAAGGACCACTATTCTATGAACAACTAAGATATGGTAAAAATGGAAAAATATTTAGATTATACAAATATAGATCTATGTGTATAGGCGCAGATGAAAAATTAAAAGAATATCTAGCAAGCAACGAAGAAGCAAGAAAAGAATTTAAAAAAACACACAAACTACAAAATGATCCAAGAATAACAAAAATAGGAAAATTTCTAAGAAAAACGAGTTTAGATGAACTTCCACAAATGATAAACATCCTAAAAGGAGAGATGAGCTTTGTGGGACCAAGACCTGTTGTAGAAAAAGAAGTTGAAGAATATGGAGAAAACAAAGAAAGGTTCTTAAGCGTAAAGCCAGGACTTACAGGCTATTGGCAGGTAAATGGAAGAAGTAATACTACTTTCGAAGAGAGAATGAAAATGGAACTTTACTATGTAGATAACTGTTCATTGTGGTTAGATATAAAAATATTCTTTAAAACATTTATAACAGTATTCAAAAAAGAGGGAGCAGTTTAAAGCTAAAACCCAAATATAAAACTACAAAAATCAATTTACGACAAAGGGAGAAACAAGTGGAAAAAAATATTAAAGTAATAGTTGCGGCACACAAAAAATATCAAATGCCAGAAAACGAAATGTATATTCCAGTACAAGTTGGAGCTGAAGGTAAAGAAAAAATAGAAGGATACACACAAGACAACACAGGTGATAACATATCTTCAAAAAACCCATACTTTTGCGAATTAACGGGATTATATTGGGCTTGGAAAAACTTAGATGCAGATTATAAAGGACTAGTACATTATAGAAGATATTTTACAAAAGCTAAAAGGATTCCTAAAAAAGAAGACGAAAAATTCAATATAGTATTAACAAAAAAAGAAGCAGAAGAAATACTAGAAAAAACAGACGTAATACTACCAAAAAAAAGAAATTACTACATAGAAGACTTGTACTCTCATTACAAACACACAATGTATATAGAGCCACTTGATGAGACAAGAAAAATAATAGAAGAAAAATATCCAGAATACTTAGAAGAATTTGATAAACTTCATAAAAGAACATCAGCACATGTATTTAATATGTTCATAATGAAAAAAGAAATATTAGATGAATATTGCACATGGCTTTTTGGCATATTATTTGAGCTAGAAAAAAGAATAGATGCAAGTAAATATGACAGTTTTCATGCAAGATTCTATGGTAGAGTATCTGAACGTTTATTAGATGTTTGGATAAATAAAAATCAAATAAAATATGAAGAAGTAAAAGTAATGGATATGCAGAAAATAAATTGGTGGAAAAAAGGAACAAGTTTCTTAAGAGCCAAGATTACAGGAAAAAAATACGAAAAGAGTTTTTAAAAGGAACAGATATGGAAGAATTAATATCAGTAATAGTGCCTGTTTACAACGTTGAAAAATATTTGAATAGATGTGTAGATAGTATTGTTAACCAAACGTATAAAAATTTAGAAATAATTTTGGTTGATGATGGATCTCTAGATAATTGTGGAAAAATGTGTGATGAATATGCTGAAAAAGATAGCAGAATAAAGGTAATTCATAAGCAGAATGGTGGACTATCGGATGCAAGAAATGTAGGAACGTCAGCGGCTAAAGGAAAGTATTTAACATATATTGACTCTGATGATTTTGTAACAAAAGATTATTGTGAGTTTTTATATAATAATATAAAAAAATCTGAGGCTGACATTTCGATATGTAAACATTATATAATGTTTGAAGATGGAAGCAAAATTAATACTGGTACAAGTAAAAAATATTTAATGAATAAAGAAGAAGCTTTTATGAAACTTCTTTATTCAGATGACTTAGACGTAAGTGCATGGGCAAAATTATATAAAAGAGATATAATGGAGAATATATTTTTCCCGAAAGATAGACTATATGAAGATTCGGCTACAACTTACAAATTAATTGATAAATGCAAGCGTATTGTGTTTGAATCTGAGCCCAAGTATATATATGCAGTAAGAAAAAATTCGATAACGACTAATTGCTTTAACAAAAAGAAAATGGATTTGATATTATCTACAAATGAAATGTGTGATTATATAGAAAAGGAGTTCCCAAAATTAAATGAGGCATGTGCAAGACGAAAAATGTATGCATATTTAAGTACACTTGGACAATTTGCAACTTGTGAAACTAAAGAAGAAGATCAAAAGTATTTAAAAATAATGTGGGATTATGTACAAGAAAATAGAAGAGATGTTTTAAAAGATAAAAAAATACCTAGAAGAGATAAATATGCATTGTATATATCATTTATGGGGTTTGAATTTTTTAAGTTGTCATGGAGAATATTGAAAAAAATAAGAAATGGTAAAATATAATGGAGACAATAAAAATGAATTATGAAAAAGAAGAACAAATTGAGAAAAAATGTATACCAAAAGTAATCAATTATTTTTGGTTTGGAAATGCTGAAATGCCTGATATATTTTATAAATGTGTGGCTAGTTGGAAAAAATATTGTCCGGATTATGAAATAAAGAGATGGGATGAGTCTAATTTCGATATTTCTATATCAAATTATATGATAGAGGCATATTCACAAAAAAAATATGCTTTTGTATCTGACTATGCAAGATTTTACATTTTAGAAAAATATGGAGGTATATATTTAGATATTGATGTTGAATTGTTAAAAAATATAGATGAACTATTGTATCAAGATGCTTTTTCAGGAGTAGAGAACAACAGCAATTTTGTTGCACCTGGTTTAATTTTGGCATCACAACCACATAATAAATTTTGCAAAGCAATGCTTAAGTTCTATGACGAGAATGGGTATAAAAAATTGGCTGGTGAAACCATTTGTACTATATCAACAAAAATACTAAAGGAACAGTTTAATTATAATAATAAGAATATTAATGAGATACAAAAGCTGAATGGGATAACAATCTATCCGTCGCAATTTTTTTGTGCATATGATATGATTCTAAAAAAGGAAGAAATAACTGATGATACATATAGTATTCATCACTACAACGCTAGTTGGCTTGGAATTGGAGATCAATTAAAAAATTTAATTAGAAAAATCATATATATAATATTAGGAAAAGAAAAATATAACAAGCTTAAGGAAAAAGTGAAGGGAAATAAAAGATGAAAATATTAGTTATAGGATTAAGTGATAAAATTGGGGGTGTCGAAAATTTTATAAGAAATTTTGTATCTCGAATAGAAGATGATGATGTAAAATTTGAGTTCCTTGTAACAGTAAAAAAGGCTTCATTTGAGGAGGAGTTATCTAATACACATAAATTTTATCATATATTACTTTCTAGAAAAAAACATCCATTAAAGATAAAAAAAGAAATCATGAAGATTTATTGTGAAAATAATTTCGATGCGATATGGCTTAATGACTGTAGTTTAAATCAATTTTTTTTCATTAAATATGCTAAAGAAGCAGGAATTTCATGTAGAATCGTACATAGTCATAATTCATATTTTATGGATTATGGAAAATATAGGTATATAAGATTAGCAATTCATAAGTTGAATAGGCTGTTTGTGAGAAAATATGCAACAGATTTTTGGGCATGTTCAAATGAAGCTGCTAGATTTTTCTTTTTGAAAAAAGAAATAAAATCTAAAAATTTCAAAATTATAAAAAATGCCATAGATACCAAAAGATTTTTATTTAATGAAAAAAGCAGGGAAAAAATAAGGAAACAGTTAAACTTAGAGGATAAACATGTATATATACAAGTTGGAAGATTACATAAACAAAAAAATCCAATGTTCTCAATAGAGATATTTAATGAGATATTGAAAAAAGATGAAAATGCTATAATGATATTTGTCGGAACTGGAGAATTAAAGGAAACACTTTTAAAGAGGACAAAAGAACTAAAAATGGAAAAATATGTATATTTTCTCGGCGTTAGAGATGATATAAATGATTTAATTTCTGCATCAGATGTATTTATGTTGCCATCACTTTACGAAGGATTACCAATTGTTTTAATAGAAGCACAGTGCTCAGGAATTCCATGCGCGATAAGTGATAATATAACAAAAGAATGTAATATTAATAATGATATTAACGCTTTTATTAACTTAAATGATAGAGAAAAATGGATAAACACTGTTATGAACATGGTAAAAAAAGAAATAAAAAGAGATTCATATAGAGAGAAGGTTATTGAAGCAGGTTTTGAAATTACCAATGAATGCAATTTAGTAAAAAAATTTTTTTTGAAAATAAATAGGAGGAAAAATGAAAAAAGTTGCTAGTTTAATAGACAAATATATTATATACATACTAATATTCTTATCATTTCTATTTTACTGCAGGGTCACAGAAAATACAAAAATAATAAGTTTTTTGCTGTGGCCAACGATGATAATAGCAATGATAGACATTATATATAAAATAATAAGTAATTATAAGCAAATATGCAAGAACAGAACTTTCTGGGGAATGAATTTATTTCTATTTTCGTTCTTGATATCAATGATTGTGGGGCATAAATATGGAATATACAAGAACTTTAGAACAATGATTTATATGGTTATAATGTTTTATATTGTATATTTACAATTTGTGGAGAAATCATCAAATGATAAAAGTGATATCCTGAATAAAGTTTGTATAGAATTCTTTTCTATTGCAACAATTTTAGCATTGGCAAGTTTAATTATAATACCAATGAGTTTTACAGAATTTAATGTATTAGGTACATCTAAATGGATAGAAGGAATTGCTTGGGGAAGACTGGCGGGATTTTATACTGATTACAATTATGGTGGACTTATTGTTGCAAATGCAATTTTCTCGGGATTGTATCTATTATGTAATAATAAGTGCAATAAAATAACTTATAGAGCTATTATTATTTTAGGAATTATTGTAGATTATATATATATTTTTTTTACAGATTCAAGAGGAACAATGTTATCTATCTTATGTTCGATGTTACTTGTAGGAATCCTTTATAGTTTCAAGATATGCAAAAAATCAAAAAAGACAATGAAAGCAATAACGATAACTGTTGTAAGTTTGGTTATGGTTATATGCTCTAATTATGCTACAAAAGTATTATATTCAAATATATTTGAGAAAAGTAATAAAACAATTACTCACACTGAATATACAGAAAAGAATATAGAAAGTAATAATCAAAATTTAAACAGTTACGTGGCAGAAACAGAGAATATGAAATTAAAAAATCAAGTAGATACAGATTATGCTCATAATTATGATGAAAAGATAAAAGAAAATTATGAAGTAAATTCTGTTGATAATGTAGTTGATGATTTAAATAAAAAAAGCAAAGAGACATCTGTTTTGAATAGACAAGATGGTAGTGATATAGATATTTCTAATAGAAGATTTGATCTATGGAATAGTAGTATTGATATATTTAAGATGTCACCAATTACGGGAGTGGGATTTGAAAATCTTGTTGAATATGCAAAAGCAAACATTCCAACAACATACTTAATCAATAACGATTATACAGTGTTTTATAATTTTCATAATATATTTTTCAATATATTAGCTGGACAAGGTGTTATAGGAATAATATGCTTTACAATATTACTTATTATGTTATTCGTAGATTTTATAAAAGGATATAAGTATTTAGAAAAATGCCAAGTAATGCTTATGGGCAGCATGATTAGCAATGTAATAGAGGGATTTCTTTTAATTGGAGATATAATATACTTTTTTACGCCAAATGCAATTATGTTTTGGCTAGTAATGGGACTTTTATACAGTAATAGAGAATTGAGAAAGGAAGAAAATGATGGCTGTATATGTGATGACACACAAAAAAATTAATTTAAATGTACCAAATTATTATAAAAAAATGTTGGTTGGAGCATATAGGGATACCAGTGATACAGATGAATATATAAGAGATGATAGATTTGATAACATTTCGAGGAAAAATGAGTGTTATTGTGAGTTAACAGGTTTATATTGGCTATGGAAAAATTGTGATGACGATATAATTGGACTTGTACATTATAGAAGATTTTTTTATAAAAGATGGAAAAAAATTAACGAAAATGAAGTGCTTGATAAGAAAACAATAGAGTATACTTTAAAAAAATATGATATTATTGTTCCGGTTAAGAGTTATTATACAGAATCTCTAGAGGATCAATATAATAATAATCATTATGCAAGTGACTTGAAAAGAACAAGAAAGATAATCAGCGAATATTATCCAGAATACATTAATGCCTTTGAAAAAATAATGAAAAAAAATACATGTCATGCATTTAATATGTTCATTATGAGAAAAGAATTAGTAAATGAATACTGTAAATGGTTATTTGATATATTATTTAAGTTAGAAGAACAAATTGATATATCCTCATATGATAAATATCAACGTAGAATTTATGGATTTTTATCCGAACGACTTTTTAATGTATGGATTGAAAAAAATAACTACAAGAAAAAAGAGTATCCAGTATTCAATAATGAAGAAAAAGAAGTACA
>UMEP01020854.1_pt1 | contig 20774 bp, 23 predicted proteins | sample 1964771 | NCBI WGS metagenome assembly UMEP01 (sample SAMEA4836022, study PRJEB28245) | human gut metagenome | biome: gut microbiome; material: fecal sample | place: Denmark | collected 2008 | reverse complement strand
GCACGTTTGGCTGCGGCGCAGGCTGCTGTCGAGGACACGCTCTAAGATAAGTCAATCCATTGAATTAGGCTGTAATGCTCCGATAATAAGGAGGTTACAGCCTAATCTGTTTTTAAGAGGTTCGTACACTTGACCGCATAAAATGAGCCAAATAAACGGCTTTTGCATACACCTGGACATACACCTGAAGGACATAGCGCATACACCAGTGCATACACCATTTAAATCATTGATATATGGCAACATTAAAAGCAGTAGTAAGGAAGAAAAGAGCCGACGGCTTTTATCCGGTGTACATTCGCATCGTCCACCGCTCCCGGATGGGTTACATCAAGACCGACAAACTTATAACGGATAAGCAGATATTGAAATCCGGGGAAATAAAGGATGCGGTAGTGAATGAATATTGTTCGCGGTTGATTCTGCATTATACAGACTTGATCAACCGGCAGGACATTTCCAACTATTCAGTTGTGGAGTTAATTGAATACTTGACACGCTCTGATGAGGATGTCTGTTTTAGTGATTATGCGAATTTGCATATCGACTGTATGATAAAAGAAGGTCATGCCAGGAATGCAAAAAACTACAGGTTGGCAGTGAACCATCTTGAACGTTATCTTGGAACCAATCACATTATGTTTGGCCAGTTGACTTCAGCTGTATTGAAGAGATGGATAGAAAGTCTGTCGCAGACAAACCGTGCCAAAGAAATGTATCCGACTTGTGTCCGTCAAATCTTTAAGAAAGCAATATTGGAACTTAATGATGAAGAGCGCGATATTGTGCGCATCAAGTTTAATCCGTGGCTGAAAATAGCCATACCAAAATCTGACAGCACAGTAAAGCGTGCCATCAGTGCGGAGGCGTGCCGCGAGTTCTTCAACCGTCCGCTGCCCAAGAGCAAGATGATTTCGCCTGTTCCGGAACTTGGGCGTGATGTCGCCCTCCTTTCATTGTGTATCGGGGGCATCAACACCGTTGACCTTTACGAACTGAAAAAGAAAGACTACAACAATGGCATCATTGGCTACAAGAGGGCAAAGACAAGGCACAGCCGCAAGGACGAGGCATATATGGAAATGAGGATTGAGCCGTTCATACAGGACACGTTCAACAAGTACCTTTCAAGAGACAAGAACGACGAATACCTGTTTGTTTTCCACAGCCGTTACCGTGACTATGACAGTTTCAATGCCAACGTAAACATAGGCATCCGGAAAATCTGCCAGGACATGGGGATGGCAAAAGAGGACTATTATTGCTTCTATACATTCAGGCACACTTGGGCTACAATAGCCCAGAACGACTGCGACGCAAACCTGTATGAAGTGGCTTTCGGACTGAACCACAGCCACGGCATGAACGTGACGAGGGGCTATGTCAAGATAGACTTCTCCCCTGCCTGGCGGCTCAACGCCAAAATCATCGACTTCATTTTCTTCAGCGACAAAAAGAGTAAACAAGGAAAAGCCCGTGACTTGGAGGCTCCGGCAGACAAGATGTTCCGCATAACCAAGAAAATGATGATATACGGGCGTGCCTACTTCAAAGGTAAAGTCGTCAGCGAGCTTACGGACATCGGTTTCGGCACGGTAGATGATGTTATCGCGGCCCTTGCCCAAAAGTTACCAAAGAACATTCCGATTGGCAGCACCGTACAGTTCCGCCTTACCAACTGTGACTCGCAACGGGAAGCAGTCTACGAAAGAAGCAAGGGGAAAGGATTTTAGAAAGTACCAAATCCCAAAGAAGCCGCATTTGCAAGAAAAGCAAGTGCGGCTTTTTCATGCACGTCATTGCCTGCCGCAACGCCGTGTGAAAGCCCTGCCTCCAATGATAAAGGCGAATGCAGCCGCAAGCATCCGGCCGAAAATCAGGAACAGTTTTTTGACCAGCCAAAATACGAGTCCGAATACCATCCTGACAAGCCAGACCACCAGTCTGAAAAGCAGCAGGGCTATCATCAGCAGCGGCAACAAATATATAAGAAGCAACAATTCAAACATAAAAATACACTAAGAAAAGACAGTTTCACTATGTAAATATACTAAAAATCAGCGATATATGCAAATATTACGGCCTGTATTTCCCGACTTATCCAATTCATTTCCAAGCATATATATTCCCGGTTGCCAGCACATTCCCCTAAATTTTAATGTCAGGAGATACGGTTTTCCTGATACACGGACAAACATTTCCGAACCGACCATAGCCCTAAATCACCCGACAACTCCTTTTCCCTGCTGTCAGATACCAAGAATATCATGACGGCACGCTTCTTTATATCACGAATTTTCAAAATACGGCATCCGTATTCCCTTAATCCAAGCATCGCAATTATAATAATCCAGGAACTTACATCATTGGGGCTTACATCTGTTGACGTTAAGGAATCCGTCAATCCCAATCAACAGGATATATCTGCCTAAAACACTCAATAACGAAATACCCAAAGTCACGGATGAAAGTCACATAAAATCCGGAACTGTCAATTCCGCGTATCTGCATGAGGAGATTTTATGATACAAATTTCTGGTGGCCAGGAAGCGGAGAATGCGGGCGTGAAGAAATCCGGACACAATATTCCCGTAGCTCCTGAAATCCGGGTGTGTCATGCCATCCTGTTTTGTGTTGCGCATTTCCCCGCATGGCGGGTTGTCTGCGTATATTTGGCGCAATAAAGTGCCCGGGAGCATATCGCCCTGCTTTGCAGGAGTTGTCAAGCAAGTTGTACTTTTGTTACCACAAAAGTGACTTGCCGGACGCCATGCGCCGGAGCGGTAAGACCGCTGTTCCGCCACCGGCGGAAGTATGTTCCGGAAAACCACGACAAGTTGTTTACCATAATGAAAGAGAAAAGAACAAGGTACATCAAGATTAGAATGACCCGGGAAGAAATGGAGCGGATAAAAGAGAAGTCCGCCTCCTACACCTCCGTAAGCCATTTCATACGCTCGGCCGTGGCCGAACACTCCGGCGTAGGTGCAAAGCAAAAGCTCGAACTGATAAGGGAACTCGGCGGCTTCTACCGTGAGTTCAGGAACGGACTGTCCCATGTCGGCGGTAACCTGAACCAGTCGGTCAAGAGGGCCAACGAACTGTCGTCGGCAGGGCTTCTACCGTCCGGCTACGTCACGGAAGTCCTCATGCCCGCAATCCTCGAAACCCGGAACACTTTGGATGGGATAAAGAAGGAGCTTGACGCTATAACCCGAAAAGCCGTGAAACTCTGAATACTAAAAATCCTAACACCGAAAATCAAAGAACACAAGATGATAGCCACTATATTGCCCGGAAGCGCGAACTTCCATGCTGTCGGCTACAATGAGCGCAAAGTTGCGAAAGGCGCAGCCAGGCTCATCGAGATGCGCAATTTCGGAACACTCGGGACTTTCGGCAGGCCGACCGCCGACGAGCTGACTAAATACCTCATGGAATACACATCCCGGAACGGCAGGATACGGAAGGCTCAGTTCCACGTGGCCGTATCGTGCAAGGGCCACGAAATGTCGGAAGCCGAACTGCTGGATTTCACCCACCGCTACCTTGCGGAGATGGGATACATGGAACCCGGACAGCCCCTGCTGGTGTATTCCCATCACGACACCGACAACACCCACCTGCACGTCATCACCTCGCGCATCGCGCCCGACGGCAGGAAGATAACCCACAGCCACGAGCGCAGACGCTCGCAGGAGGCAATAGACCGCATACTCGGCACCGACAGGAAGCAAAAAACGGACAAGGACATCGAAAATGCTAAACAATATACCTTTTCGTCTTTCGCGCAGTTTAAGGCCGTCATGTCCTCAATGGGCTACGAAACCTATAAGAAAGACAGCACCGTATTTATAAAGTACGGCGGAAAGGTGCAGCGGGAAATTCCACTGGCGGAAATCGAAGCCCTGTACAAAAGCGGGCGCAGGGACAGGATGCGGTGCCGGCAGTTGAGGGGCATACTCCTCAAATACAGGGACACCTGCACGGACAAGGAAGAGTTGCGCAAAGAAATGAAAGAAAAGTTCGGCGTCGATCTCGTTTTCTTCGGCCGCAGGGACAGGCCTTTCGGCTACATGGTAGTCGACCACGCCAAAAAGACCGTCATACACGGGGCAAGGGTGCTGTCCGTGGAGGAACTGCTCGACTTTGCCACGCCGGAGGAACGCCTTGACCGCATGGAGGACTTCATCGACCGCCTGCTCTCGCTCAACCCGAAGATTACGCAAAGTGAAATCTACGCCAAGATAAGGAGACAGCACGCCTATATAAAGAAAGGTGTGGTCTACTCCGGCGGCACGTCCCGTCCGTTAAAGCCGTTCATGGCGGAAGCCATAGACCGCAACAACCGCATCGCGTGGGTGGAGAGGTTCCGCCCGGCCACGGAAGCGGAAAGGGACATGCTCTGCCGTGTATTCAAGGTCAGCCGCACCGACCTCGTCTCCCTAACGGCGGAAAGGACGGGAGACTATAATGAGGCCGTCGAACGCCTGCGTGAAATCTTTACCGACGATACCGTTTCCGTGAAAGCGGGCCTGTATGCGGCAGGCTTCACCCTGCGCGAACAGGACGGAACAGCATTCGCCATAAACTTCAGGCGGCACATTATCGTCAACCTGACGGACGAGGGATTTGACACGAAAAGGCTAAGACGGAAAACCACTCCAAAACAGATGCAAACCCCGTCAAGAACAAAGGCAACGCACAGGCCGTTCAGACTTACGGGATTGAAGGATGCCGGAGGCGGCAGCCAAAGCGAAAAGCGTGAATGGGAAGTCGGCCGTAAGGACAATATCGACGACATTGATAGCGGACAACAGTTGAAACGGTAAGGAGCGGAACCATTGGATATGAAATTCCAAAGCGGTGAGAAAATCCGCACCCAAACGGAATTTCATAAAAAATCCCGATACTGAAAAGTGTTGCGCATTTCGTTTCCCAAAACCTCGTGACTGTAAATTTGCGCATCACAAAACACAGGAAACCGAATGATACAGACACCGGCCATAGTGACATTCGCCAACCAGAAGGGAGGCACGGGCAAGACGACACTCTGCGTCACCTTCGCCAACTACCTCGTGACGAAGGGAGTCCGCACCGTCGTGGTGGACTGCGACTTCCAGCGCTCCATCGCCAAGTGCCGGAACGCCGACATCAGGAAGTACGGGGAGGAACACGCCCCCTACGACGTGGCGGTGTGCGGCATCGACGACAGGGACGCCGTGAACGCCGTCATGGAGAAACTCCACAACGACCCGAGCATAGACATCGCGCTCATCGACACGCCCGGAAGCCTGAAAGCCGCCGGACTCGTCCCCCTGTTCGTCAACTCGGACGTCATCGCCGTGCCGTTCCACTACGACCTGGTGACCGTATCCTCGACCGCCGCGTTCCTGCTGTTCATGGAAAGGCTGCGCAAGGCAGCGGCGGGGCGGATGGACGCGAGGCTGTTCATCATTCCCAACCTCCATGACGGCAGGGTCGGCAAACGCGCCGAGCTTGCCCTGTGGAAAAGCGCGAGGGAGACATTCTCCAACCACGGCTTCGTGACGGAGAAGATACCCCGGCGTGCCGACATGGAACGTTTCAGCACTATGGCCGCCCTCGACATGCAGGGAAGCATCGTCGCCCCGGCGTTCGAGAGCATCTATGCGGAGATTTTCGGCACGTCCGAACCCATAAGGGAAACGCGGCTTTCCGGAATACAGCTCGCGGAGAACGCCTTTCCGAAGTACGGGAAGAAGAAAGCCGGGACAGGCAAAGAGACAGTAAAATAAATGACAACCATAACCGAACGTAACACAATGGCAAATGAAATACCAGAACTCGACGACCTGCTGAAAGGCGTCAACGGCCCGGACACGGGTGTAAAACTCCCGGAAAGGGGCAATAAACACACGGAGGCAGGCATCCGGCCCGCCACGGACGGCTACTGGGACAGGTTCCTGGCCTGCATCGAATCCACCAAGCCGCAGGACAGGGAAGGCCGCCTCGCGTGCAAGATAGACCGCGACCTCGCCGACACGCTCGACGACTGCGACATTCGCGGCCGCTGCCGTTCCGACCTCGTGAACGCCATCGTCCGCGCGTTCTTCGGGGCGTACCTCCCGCGCCTCGCGGACTACCGCAGGGAAAAGAAATCGCTTTTCGACGGCTTCAGGGAGGATGAGCCGCAGGACAACAAAAAAACACGGCAATGCAATACGGACAGATAGTATCAATCCTTGCAGTATGCTTCCTGCTGTACTACGCCTTTATGGTCGTATCCGACATCATGAAAGCAAAGGCCGCCCAGACTGCCGGACAGGAGGACAAGGGCGAGGAGGACATAGACATATCGGACGAAGCTGGGACTTTCAGGCCGGTCATGGTCAGCCGTGACGAATCGCAAAGAGACGGGAACGGCACCGCCGGGGAAGAAAGACAGGCCGGACAAGAAAACGGCGAGGGAGCGGAAAAAACTCCGCACCGCCCGGGCTACCGCGAAGCCGTCATGACGGACGGCATCCTCGTGGAGGACCTCATGGAGGAGGTCAACAGGCTGGCCGAGACCGGTTCCGGCGACCTCGGGCTTGTAATCTACACCTGCGAGAACGCAAGGTGAGACATAAACTATTCAAGGGGTTACACAACAGCCCCGCCGTTCCTTTGGCGACACCTGTTCCTTTGGCGATGAAACCCGTTAACACACAACCTGAAAATGCAACACTTAAAGAGAAAGTGCCTGCGCGCCATAATACGCCTCAGGCATTCAGAGATTTACCGCAAGTCCACTATGGCCGTGCTGGCCCTCGCCGTGTCGGCGGGCGAGGCGATGGCTTCAAGCAAGGGAGCCGCCGGCTTCACCAAGGCCACGCAGGAGGTAAGCTCCTACCAGACACCCGTTTCCAACCTCATGAAGGCCATAGCCGCCGTCATCGTGCTGGTAGGTGCTTTTAACGTTTATTTCAAGATGCGTGCGTCCGTAATGGTTGCGTGATAAATACTTCTTTGGCAAGAAGTTAGGATAGTGTTCCATGTAGAATGGACGGTCCAATTTTAGTAATTAACCTCTACTAACATGTAGATAACAAAGATTAACTGTATGTTTTACAACATCCTAATCCCATCAGCTATACCCTGCGGAGAAATCTATAAGGGGAAAACAGCAGGCTGGAAAAGTGGCAAGTCGGCGAACTGCAAAGCCGAGACGCAGCTGCAAGGGATAAAGACTGACATGAGGATGAAGCCTGATTGGTTTAACGATAATCCAACGGTATGTGAAGTGACTATGGCGGAAAGCAGTTACATACGCCATATTGCGGCACCGTGCCAACCTGCATTTATTGGCACGGCGGGAACTTGCCGCAACGTGACCGCAGTAAGCGGGGAAAAGGATGTAAGTCGCATCCGACAGTCAGTCGTGCCGACAGTTATCACGCGGACTAAACGGAGATTGCCTAAACCGGAATGCCACAAGGCTATGGGCACAGGCCCTGAATATCCGGCACGGCAACGGAGTTCCCATAGTAGTCTGAGGGAGGGAAAGCCTTCCACACGGCGAAGGGGAACAGTTATTGATTTCAATAGTATTAACGGATAACGTGAGAGACGTATGAGAAATCCCGAAATAATATTGAACACTTTAAGCTCACACAGTAAAGTTTCAGACTATAAGTATGAGCGTATCTACCGTATTCTCTTTAACGAGGAAATGTTCATGCTTGCCTACGAGCGGATTAAGTCCAAACCCGGCAACATGACTCCCGGCACGGACGGTCTTACCATTGACGGAATGACCATCGGCCGTATCCGAAAACTCATCAAAAGCTTGAAAGACGAGAGCTATTCTCCCAAGCCTGCCAAGAGGGTCTACATTCCCAAGAAGAACGGAAAGAAACGTCCTTTGGGAATACCGACCATCGACGACAAGCTGGTGCAGGAGGTAACGAGAATGATTCTTGAAGCCATCTACGAGGGACACTTTGAAAGTACCTCACACGGCTTCAGGCCATTCAAGAGCTGCCATACGGCACTCGCATGCATCAAGAAAACGTTTACCGGAACGAGGTGGTTTATTGAGGGGGACATTAAAGGATTCTTCGACAATATCCACCACGCCACGCTGATAGACATTCTCCGGATGCGGATAGCGGATGAGCGGTTCATCAGGCTGATATGGAAATTCCTGAGGGCGGGCTACCTTGAGGAGTGGTATTTCAACAAGACTTATTCGGGCACACCGCAAGGAGGCATTGTCAGTCCCATACTGGCCAATATCTACCTTGACCAGTTCGACAAGTACATGAAAGAATATGCCACCCTCTTTGATAAAGGAGAAAGCAGGAAGATACGAAACGAATACATGAATCTGAACATGTGTACTGTAAACAGACGAAAGAAAAGAAAGGCTACTGAAGACCCTGTCGAAGCAGCCGCTCTTGATGCAGAAATCAAACAACTTCAGAAACAGTTGCGGAGTATGCCCGTAAGAGATGAGATGGACGAAAACTATCGCCGTCTCAAATATGTAAGGTATGCTGATGATTTTCTTATCGGGGTGATAGGCTCAAAGCAAGACTGTGAGAGAATCAAAGAGGATATTACCAACTACATGCGTGATAGACTCAAACTCGAACTTTCAGCAGAAAAGACGCTGATTACCCATGCAATGGAAGAAGCCAAGTTCCTTGGTTATCGGATAACCGTAAAAACCCTGGATGTGATGAAAAGAAACTGCAAAGAAATCCTATCACGAGCATTCAGAGGTAAAGTTCAATTGTTGCTTTCATCGGAAACGGTAAAAGACAAGCTGATGAGCTACGGTGCTGTGAAATTCACAGAGCAAAACGGTAAAACGGTATGGCTACCACAGTCAAGAAGCTACTTGATAGGTATGGAAAGCCACCGAATCCTTGCAAAATTCAACCTTGAGATAAGAGGATTCTACAACTATTACTGTATAGCTGACAATGTATCTGCAACCTGCTCAAAACTTGGTTACATCATGCAGTACAGTCTCTACAAGACATTGGCACAGAAACTTAACAGTACTATGCCGAAGATTGTAAGAAAGTACAGAAAGGACAAGGAATTTAAGATTGAATACACCGATAAAAAGGGAAATCAAAAATATCGTGTCCTATACAATGGTGGATTTGCGCAAAAACAACCTAACAAAATGGCTGATTGTGACAACTTGCCTCATGTTAGCTTCCCGAAACGCTCATTGGCGGAACGATTAAGAAGTGAAATATGTGAGTTATGCGGCAGACACGATAAGCTCATCATGCACCATGTTCGCACTTTGAAATCAATCAATGACAAGACGGAATGGGGTAAGATAATGTTGGGTTCACACCGTAAAACTATCGCAGTATGCGAAAGTTGCTATACCAAGATAAAAGAGAAAGAACATGAGAAATAAAGTGCATTCAATAACGGAGAGCCGTATACATGGAGACATGTACGTACGGTTCGGGGGCAGGTTTGGAGAGACCTGCGGCAGTAATGCCGTAAGGCGCTCTAAACCAAGCCTACAGAACGGCGACCAGGACGTGAAGAAGACCATCATGCTGACCATCGGCGGTTGTATCGCGTTCATCGCACTGTCAGAGGCCTTGCCACTCTTCTTCACGTAAATCATGGAAGAGAATAAGAGTAACCAGGACGGTTTTCCCGTGTTCAAGGGACTCCAGAAGCCGTTGGAGTTCATGAGCATCCGCGGCCGCTTCCTCACACTGGCGGCGGTGGCCATAGGCGTGTCCTTCGTGGGATTCATCGTCTTCTCCATCGCCCTTGGGAAACTTGCTGGGTTCATCGCCATGCTGGTGATGGCCGCCGCAGGGCTGGCCACCATCTTCGTCAAGCAGCGCGGCGGACTGCACAACAAGAAACGGGCGAAAGGCATCTACATCTATAAGAACATCCGAAAAACGAATTGAAAAACCAACAAATAGAAAACAACCGATGGCACAGAACAGGAAACGGGCATTCGAGGGGCTTTACGCCCAGCTGGAAGAGACGGACGGTCATGCCGTCCTCTTTTCCGCCAGGGGCGAGCCTTCGGTCATATTCGAAATGGCCAACCCCGTGCAGCAGCTATGCACGGACGCGGAGCAGTACCTGCGCTTCCAGGACGTGCTCTCCAACCTCGTGCAGACGCTCGGCGAAGGCTACGCCTTGCAGAAGCAGGACATCTTCTGCAAACAGTCCTATCACCACGACGTGCCGGAGGATGCGGAGTTCCTGACGCGGAGCTACTTCCGCTACTTCGAGGGAAGGGAGTTCACCGAGATACGCACGTACCTTGTCATCACTCAGGAGACGCAGCGCGGCCAGTTCGTGCAGTACGACCCGAAGAAGTGGACGGAGTTCCATGCCAAGGTAAGCAAGGCGGAGGACATCCTGAACGAAAAGCACATCCGCCACAGGCGGCTGACAAGGGAGGAGGTGGACGAATACTGCCACCGCTTCATGGCCTTCCGCTTCCGCCACGGCCCGTTCTCCATGACCAACTTCAAGGCTTCGGACGAGTACCTGAAGGTGGGCGGCCGCGTGGTGCGCTCCTATCCGCTGGTGGACATCGACGAGATAAACTTGCCGTCACGCATCAGGCCCTACACACAGGCCAGCGTAAACGGCTATCCCGTTGCCACTGACCTGTTCTCGTTCCTGACAAGCGTTCCCCATGCGGACTGCGTGGTGTACAACCAGGTGGTGCAGATACCCGGCCAACGGAAACTGCTGAGGAAACTCCAGGCCAAGGCCAAACGGCACGGCTCCATGCCCGACCCGAGCAACAGGATAGCCAAGGCCGACATCGAGGAAGTGCTGGAGCGGCTTGCCGTGGACAGTTCGCTGTTGGTATACGCCAACTTCAACATCCTGGTGAGCTGCCCTGCGGACAAGGTCACCCCCGTCACTTCCTACCTTGAAACCAAGCTGTACGGATGCGGCATCATGCCGTCGCGCACCGCCTACAACCAGCTGGAGCTTTTCACTGACAGCTTCCCCGGCAACGCATACGCGTTCAACCCTGACTACGACCTGTTCCTGACACTTTCCGATGCCGCCCTGTGCTTCTTCTTCAAGGAACACCTGAAAGAATCGGAGGACACGCCACTGACCACGTACTACACCGACCGCCAGGGACTGCCCGTCTGCATAGACATCACGGGCAAGGAGGGGAAGATAAAGATGACCGACAACTCCAACTTCTTCTGCATCGGGCCTTCGGGAAGCGGCAAGAGTTTTCACACAAACTCTATGGTCAGGCAACTGCTCGAACAGGGGACGGATGTGGTCATGGTGGACACGGGCGATTCCTACGAGGGCATCTGCGGCTATTTCAAGGGAACATACATCTCCTACTCCAAGGAGAAGCCCATCTCCATGAACCCCTTCAAGGTGACTCAGGAGGAATACGCGCAGAACTTCGGCGAGAAGAAGAACTTCCTCAAATCGCTCATCTTCCTCATCTACAAGGGAAACGCTTTCCCGACCAAGATAGAGGACATGATAGTCAACCAGACCATCGTGGAGTATTACGACGCCTACTTCCATCCGTTCGAGAAGTTCACCGAAGAGGAACGCGAGACCCTCCGCCGGAAACTGCTCCTGGAGGCGAAGATGGAGGACTGCCACGGCAAGAGCGACCGCGACATGGAGGACATCGACCGGCAGATAAACGCGAAGGAGCCGCCGGAGGAAAGGACATCCATGCTGCCCGCACTCCCCTCGGAGATAAGGCGCATGAAGCTCATCCGGCAGTGCCGCTCGCTTGTCGCCCTCATGCGGGACAGGGCCGCCTCCGAATCGGAGAAGGAACACGCCGCGCGCATCGTGGAGAAATACCGCAAGGAACTGTACGAGAACACCATGCTCATCCGGATAGAGAAGCGGATAGACCGCATGGAGAAACAGAAGCAGCGCCTGAAAGTCAGGGAACTGTCCTTCAACTCCTACTACGAGTTCGCGCTGGAGCGCATCCCGCAGATAACGGCACAGGAGAAGATAAGGTTCGGCATCCGTGACTTCGCCGCCATCCTCAAGCAGTTCTACAGGGGCGGCGAGCTGGAGACGACGCTGAACGCCGACCTGGACGTGGGCCTCTTCAACGAGCGTTTCATTGTATTTGAAATTGATAAAATAAAGGACGACCCCGTGCTTTTCCCCATCGTGGTGCTCATCATCATGGACGTGTTCCTCCAGAAGATGCGCATCAAGAAGGGGCGCAAGGCCCTGATAATCGAGGAGGCGTGGAAGGCCATCGCCTCGCCCACGATGGCGGAGTACATCAAGTACCTCTACAAGACCGTCAGGAAGTTCCACGGCATCGCCGGCGTGGTCACGCAGGAGCTGAACGACGTGATAGACTCCCCCATCGTCAAGGAGGCCATCATCAACAACTCCGATGTGAAGATACTCCTCGACCAGTCGAAGTTCAAGGACAGGTACGAGGACATAGCCGCCATACTCGGACTTACCCCCGTCCAGCGGCAGCAGATCTTCACGGTCAACGCCCTCGACAACCACGACGGGCGCAACTACTTCAAGGAGGTGTGGATATGCCGCGGACAGGTATCGGACGTGTTCGGCGTGGAGGAGCCGCCCGAATGCTACTGGGCCTACACCACGGAACGCACCGAAAAGGAGGCCCTGAAGATATACCTGAGGCACTACGGGACGGTGCAGGAGGCCATCACGCGCATCGAGGCCGACCGCAGGCGCGCCGGAAGCCCCAAGTACCTCGAATTTGCAAGGAAAGTGAACAGGCAACAGAAAGTAATGGAACTATGGGAAAGTTAAGATACATGATCCTGACGGCGGCCGTGGCAGCCACGGTAAACGCCTCCGCAGCATGGAGGGTGGTCGTAGACCCCTCCTGCATAAAGGCCGTAGCGGCCAACTTAGCCTCGCAGAAACTCATCGAGGACCAACACAACAAACGGCTGGACTCCATCGCGGCGAGGAAACAGAAGGTGGAGCTGTACACCGTGAGCATGGCTACCATCAAGGAACTGTACAGGCTGTCGATGGAGAACGTCTCCGGCTTCGGCACGGAAAGCCTTTATTACAAGGAAATAGGCTCCTGCGCCCTCGACATCGTTACGGGCGTGCCAGAACTCGTCAACACCGTGGGCAAGGCTAAATTCTCCAACAAACTTCTGTGCCTTAACGAGCTTGGAAACCTTGTCGCGGAGACGCAGCAACTGGTGGCCGACTTCGTGAACATCGTGTGCAACGCAAAGGTGGAGAACCCGCTGAAAGGACAGGCCACGGCGGAGACAAAGGGCGACGGTTACAACCTGCTCGACCGCAACGAGCGCCTGACGGTGGCCAACACCATCTACACCAGCCTGATGAGGATAAGGTACAAGGTGGAGGGAATGCTGGCGATGGCACAGTACGCCACGCTGGACGACCTGTTCTTTGCCATAGACCCAGAGGGATGGGCCAACGTGGTGACGATGCACACCCGTGTCGAAAGCCTCGTGCTCGACTGGAAGGGACTGGCATCAGTGTGAACATATAATATATAGTCAACGGCAAAAAAGAGTAAGGTTATGAAACGGACCGTCATGGTATATGCGGCTCTTGCGCTGGCTTTTCTCCTGCCTGTAAAGGCGCCGGCCTTCATCCTCCCGAAAGACCTGCCCACGATAGAGGCGCTGATAGCCCTGCACAAGGCGGTGAAGAAGGACGAGGACCAGGCCCTCCAGCGCGTAGCGGCGAGTTTCGGCGAGCAGTCGCTCATCACGAAAGGCGCGGAGAAGTTCAACGACGTGCGCACCGCGCTCGACACGAGGATGAACAACGCCTACTCGTACATCGTGCTTGCCGGGGCCATATCGTCCACCGCAAACTCCCTTTACCAGTTGGTGAAGGAATACAAGGACTTCACGGCAAACACATTCTCGAATGTCGGCAAAAAGCCTTTCGTGGCATGGTATTATGCGGACGCCAACGTAGCCATATCGAGGGAGATAAAGCACTGCTACACCCTTTACGCTTCGGTGGCCGCTTCTGGCATCAACCTGATGAAGGCTTCCATGGACGAGAAGCTCGACCTTGTGATGACGCTCAAGGGCACCATCGACAGGGCACGCTACATCATCGACAACGCGAACCTGTACTGCTACCTCGTCACGGACTGCGGCTGGAAGCCCGACTACATCTGGGAGATACTGAACTCAGAAGTGAAGGACGAGATAGCGGAAAAAGTTATTGACAAATGGAACAACGGTTATGAAAGCTAAGACATTTATAATAAGTCTGCTCTGCGCCGCCTGTGCCGGACTTCCGTCAGGACTGTCCGCACAAGGCACGACGCACGACAACGAGAAGGAAAAGCAATGGAAGTCGATGGAGAACGGCCCCTGGGACTTCGCCCCCGACTGGTACTGCTATTTCCTGCACAACGGCTATTCCGGCGCGGAAATGTACTGGAAATGGGCGGGTTTCAAGTCCGGTTTCCGCGTCCGCTTCAAGGAGGAGGACTCCAATGTGAAGCGCATCATGCCCGTGCGCGTCACCGCCGAGGAGACGCAGCGGCAGAAGGCCGAAAAAGCGGAACAGGAGCGCGTGCGCATCGAGGAACTCTACAAGGAGGAACTCCTGCGCGAGGCGGACCGGTCTGTCGACCTTACGTATGCCTCCTACCGGGACGAGTTCGACCGTATGCAGGCCTGCATCTCTGACGGGCTGCTCTACTGTATGACGAAAAGCGGCGGCAAGCTGAAACGGCAGGTGGACGAACTGAGCCGCCGGAACGAGGTGCTATGCGAGGGCATCGCCTACATACACAAGACCGGCATAGGCTACGGACTGGAGAACGCGAAACGGCAGCAGGCCTACGAGGACGCTAAAGCCGAGATGGGTGTGCTTGTCAGCAGGACGGCGCACCTGTGCGCGGTCGCAGCCACACATTATTAACTACCCGTTGGTGGGATTATTTTAGTTCAACGACGATGATTACAGTTTCAAATGGTGGTCTTTCAACTTTCAAGACATGGCCTTTTGCTTTTTAAAAGATGGCCTTTTACACGGTAAAAGAATACCTTTAGCAAACGTGTAGGAAGCAAGTGAGAACCGTAAGCAGAACCTCTCAAAATGTAATAAACCGAAAGCACCTGTCATAAAGAAATACAAAAGATTCCGCCAACTGGTTATTAACTCTAATAAGTATAAACAAGGAATATGACACTATTATCAACATTGCTGACCATCGGCCTTCCGGCCATCGACGAGAGCCTTGACAAGCTCCTCGTCGCGATGGAGACGTTCCCCAACGTGGCCGTTCTGGGCGACGCTGTGGGGCTGGCCAAGGTCATAGGCCTGCTGCTCGCCCTTTGCGTGGGTTCCTACGAGTGCTGGATGATGATGCTCGGACGGCGGGGCATGGACGTGATGAAGCTGTTGCGCATCGTCGGCATCTCCATCTGCATCTCCTCCTCGTCGTGGATATGCTCCGCCCTGCAGGTGCCCGGCAAGGGGCTGGAATCCGCCACGAAGGCGATGGCGCAGTCCAAGAACAAGGAGGTGGCCGCCTTCGAGCTGAAGGTGGCGCAGAAACAGGGAGAGTACCTTGAACGCCTCAGGGCCGTGCAGGACTCCATATCGGCGGCAAAGCAGGTGGCCGCCATCGGCGAGGACGCCTCATGGTGGGACAAGCTCATATACAACGTGGAGAACTTAGGCAACACCATCAACAACTACGCCCAGCGCGCCACCGTCGCCGCCGAGACGAAAGTCAGCGAGTGGGTGAACGACATCATCCGGTTCGTGGGAGAGCTTATCTTCCAGATGTCGTACTACGGGATGCTCGTGGCACAGAGGATATTCCTGGCCATCATGGCGATATTCTGCCCGGTCATGTTCGCGCTTTCCCTCGCCCCGCCGTGGAGTTCGGCGTGGAGCCAGTGGACGTCGAAATACCTCTCCCTCTCGCTGTGGGGCTTCGTGACCTACATGTGCCTCTACTACATCGACTTCATCCTGCTGTACAACCTCCAGCAAGACCTTGTGGCCTACGACCACCTGCTGCACGGTTCCGTCAACTCGTGGTCGCAGATAGGCGCGCTCGGCCTCCAGGGTATCGGCTCGAACTGCATGTACGCCATGGGAATGCTCGTGGGCGCGTACATCATACGCTTTGTGCCTGAAGTGGCCTCGTGGCTGATACCGGGCGGAGTAAGTTCGGGCACGGGTTCAGTGGCAGGCTCGACAGCGATGGGCATCACGACCGCCGCAGGCTCGGCCGTAGGAAGTGCGGCCGGTTCCGTCATGAGCGGCGCGGGGTCAGTAGTGAAATCTGTCAGGAGATAAGGACAAAACGGATTATGAACATATAAAGACAAAGGAAACATGCTTATAGAAACACTGGCACAAAAGACGAAGCTCGCCATGATGACGGTCTGGGCGGTTGTAGGCGGATGCGCGCTCATCTGCGGGTTCACCGTGTGGTGCTGCGTCTCGCTCGTGAACAAGGAAAGGCAGCAGATATACGTCCTCGACGGGGACATACCGTTCCTCGCCGAGCGCGCGAAATTAGAGGCGAACTTCATCATGGAGGCGGAGGCGCACATCCAGCTCTTCCACCAGTACTTCTTCAACCTGCCGCCCGACAACGACTACATCAAGTGGACGCTCGGCAAAGCCATGTACATGGCGGACGGCACGGCGCTGAAACAGAAGCAGGCGATGGACGAGAACGGCTTCTACTCCGACATCATATCCTCGTCGGCAGTATGCACCATCATATGCGACTCCATCAACTTTGACGAGCACGAACGGAAGTTCACCTACTACGGCACGCAGCTCATCAAGCGGCGCACGCGCGACCTGAAACGCTCGATAGTCACCACGGGCAGCATCGAGAACGTGCCCAGGACGCGGAACAACCCGCACGGGCTGCTGATCACCAACTGGAGGACCATCGAGAACAAGAACCTGGACTATTAACCCTAAAAAAGAACATACGATGAAATCTTTGAAGAAGACATTACGTGAAAGCCGCCTGAAAGCCCACGACATGATGCGTGCCTGGCTCAGGCCGAAAATACAGGCAGCCGGCACGAGATACCGCCTTGCAGCGAGGATAAGGCTGGCCAACTCATGGGCGGCGAAGCATCCGAAACGGACAGCCGCCTGCACCGTAGGCATACTGGCGGCCGTGCTTGTGCTGAACGTCGCCGTTGACGGCGGGAAAAAGGAGCCGGACATTCCGAAAACGGGCATGATTGCCGACATGCAGCCAGTATTCAGCGGCTTCCGCACCATACAAGTGAACAAGGACATCCACAGGCGGACATTGGAGGAGCTGACCGCCAAAGGGCAGGAAATCCGCCGGGAACTCGACTCGATGATAGCCATACCGGTAAAGTCGCACGGCGACTCGGTGAACATCGTGGAGAGGTACAGGCAGCTTGAGAACATCGTGAAATTCATAAAAGACAGCGGAAAACATGATTAAGGTAAATTTCAGACAGCCCAAATACATTTTCCCTGCCGTCATCTTCATACCGCTGTGCGCGCTGGTTTACTTCGTGATGCAGACCTTCGGCGGCGGAAGTACGGAAAACGGGGAGGCGGTGGCGACAGACCGCATCAACATGGAGCTGCCGGAGGCGAATGCCGAGGAAGCCGGGGACAAGATTTACGAGATGTCGCGCCGCTTCGGCGACGAGGACGCCTTCACCGCCGTATCCGGCATCGGGGAGGAAGAGGCGGACACGGAAAGGATAGCCCACGGATACACCGAGGAGGAGCTGGACCGCATCGACGCGGCGGAAGCCGAGCGCAACCGCCAGCAACAGGAACTGGAGGAGCTGGAACGCTCCCTTGCGGAATCGAGGCGCCACATCAATTCGTATGCCTACGGGGAAAACGAGTCCGGACGCGGCGCATCCGCACAGGAGGAGTTCGCCCGCGACTTGGAGGAGATACAGCGGCGCAGCTACGAGCGGCAGAAAGCCATCGAACAAGGTCTGGGTTTCGGACTGTCCGACGGAGATGAGAAAGAAAAACGGCAGCAGGCCGACTCCATTGCGAAGGCAAGACGGGAGGAGAAAGAGAGGAACAGGCCGAACCTCGTCGTCAAGTCGCCGGAGGCAAACGCCGGGAAGTTCAACACCGTCAGGGCGGAAGACGAGGCGGTGAACGCCACGCTCATCCGCGCCATGATTGACAGGACCACGAAGGCACGCGAGGGCACGCGCCTGCGCTTCAAGCTCCTTGACGACGTGACGGTAAGCGGCGTGAGAATAGCCAAAGGCACCTACCTGTACGGCACGGTGACCGGCTTCGGAGGGCAGCGCGTCCGTGCGGCGGTCACGAGCATACTCACGGGCGGCAGGTTCATCAAGGTCAACCTCTCCGTATTCGACAACGACGGAATGGAGGGGTTCTACGTCCCGGATTCGGAGTTCCGCGACTTCGTGAAGGACGCCGGTTCCAACGTGGTGCAGCAGGACATCAACATCGAATCGGACGGAGGCTACGGTTCGGGCATATCCGGCGAGGCCATCGCCCTCCAAGCGTTGCAGAACATGTACAACTCCGCCACGTCGGCGCTGTCCTCCAATATGCGCAGGAACAAGGCCAAAATCAAGTACAACACCATCGTCTATCTCATCAACTCCGACGACGCAAGATAAGTATTAAAGAACACATATATGAAAGCAAGAACTTTTTTAACCGCATTATTATTTACTGTTTGCATTACCTGTAGCGCTTCGGCAAAGGATAGAATCCTTGTCAACAGCGGGGTGACCACGCACATCGTCATGCCGGAAAACATAAAGCTGGTTGACATCTCCACGGACAGGATTATGGGAAACCAATGCACCGACAACATCGTCCGCATCAAGCCGTCCGCACCCAACGACTCCGTTCAGGCGGACTACAGGGAAAACGAGCTGCTGGGCACGGTGACGCTCATCGGGGAACGCCACATCGCGCAGTACGACATCGTATATACGCGGGAGCCGGGCTCGGCGGCCTCCATCTTCCATGTGCCTTACAGCGACACGGAATCCTACGTCAATCCGGGCGTCTCCATGCCCGTGTCGGAAATGGCCCGTTACGCCTGGGCGGTGTACGGCAGCAAGAGGAAGTACCACCAGGTCGTCTCGAACGCCCACGGCATGAGGGCGACCGTCAACAATATTTATTCCATCGGCGACTATTTCTTCATCGACTACTCGCTGCGCAACAGGACGAAAATCCCTTACGACATCGAGGAGGTGCGCGTGAAATTAGAGGACAAGAAAGAGACCAAGGCCACCAACTCGCAGACCGTCGAGTTGACGCCCGTGTTCTCACTCAACTCGGCAAGGAAGTTCAGGAAGGACTACCGCAACGTACTGGTGCTGCCCAAACTGACCTTCCCCGAGGAAAAAGTCCTCAGGATAGAAATCTCCGAGAGCCAGATAAGCGGCCGCACCGTCACGCTGACCATAGAGTACGAGGACATCCTCAACGCCGACGGCTTCGGCGCGGACGTGCTGGAAAGCTCGTCCGCCTATCCGTTCCACCATTACTACATAAATTATTAAACCATGAAGAAAATCCTCCTTACGATGATGATGTGCACGGCATTCTGCGTGTCCGCATATTCACAGGGAAAGCTCACCGTCAGCGCCGGCTTCCAGTTTCCCTCCTCGCTGGACGCCGCCATAGGTTACGAGTATCCGCTTACCTACGGCAATGCCGTGGAACTTTACGGCGAGGCCGGCAACCATTGGCAAAAGCCGGTATGCCACCGCTTCCGGGACGGCTACTGGTGGGATGCCGGGCTGGCGTACAAACACCGACTCGCACGCTACAAGAACGGGATGCTGCGCTTCCGTTTCGGCCCGCAGTTCGGTGCCGTGAAGCAAGACTTCTTTATAGGGCTGGAGGCCGGCTTCGAGTACAGCTACGTGTTCCTGAACGGATGGGAGTTCTCCGTCATACAGAAGAACAACGTGAACTTCCTGCACGGCGACACGTTCCGCAACGGCCTGCTACTTGGGGTGAAGATACCGTTCTAATGGCGTTCCCTGTATGAGCCCAATTCCTCATTTTTAATTTTTAACTTTTAATTTTTAATTCCAAGTGCATGGCTTTTGAAGAGACAAGGGAACAACAGCAGATGTACAACTACTTCCGCAGCTGCATATACATCTTCCTGATTATAGAAATCGTGATGAACCTGCCCGTCACGGCGGACAACCGCGTCACGCAGTTCATCCTCGAACTGTTGGGGCGTTTCAAGGTGTTCAACACCGTTTCCGGCTGCAAGGTGGCTGAATTAGTGTGCATCTGCATCGTCTGTATCGGTACGAAAGCGAAGAAGGCGCTGAAGTTCAACGTGCGCACGATGGTCGTCTATCCTGTGCTGTCGGGGCTGACGCTGGTCGGACTGTGCTTCGTCTTCCACGGGATGGACTTCGGCGTGAGCTGGTTCGGTTTCCCTGCCGGCCGCATCCTGTATGCCCTCTGCTCTGTTGTCGGCACCATGCTCGTACACCAGGGGCTGGACGGCATAGCCAAGTATTACAACAACAAGGTCGGCGAGGACCGCTTCAACTTCGAGAACGAGTCGTTCCAACAGTCGGAGAACCTTGTCGACAACGAGTATTCGGTCAACATCCCCATGATATACTACTGGAAGAAGCGTATGCACCGTGGCTGGATTAACATCATCAACCCGTTCCGCGGAACGATCGTGTTGGGAACGCCCGGCTCAGGAAAGTCTTTCGGCGTCATAGACCCGTTCATCCGCCAGCACTCGGCCAAGGGCTTCGCCA
>UMEP01062419.1_pt1 | contig 21095 bp, 20 predicted proteins | sample 1964771 | NCBI WGS metagenome assembly UMEP01 (sample SAMEA4836022, study PRJEB28245) | human gut metagenome | biome: gut microbiome; material: fecal sample | place: Denmark | collected 2008 | reverse complement strand
AAAAGTTATATTTGTAATAGTGTTGCGGAATTAAGGATAATATGAAAATGTGCCAATGTGAAAATGAATTAGCACACTAACTCATTATTACATTTTCATATTTGCACATTATTAAAAATCACTTCTGAATCAGACAACGGATGAAAGCATAACCTCCGAATACTTGCAACAACATGCCCGGAATACCTATACGGAAATCCTGAACGGCAGCATAAAAGCCATCGGCAAAGAATGCCCATTCGCCTAACGTACCTACCACCTGATAGAATAAAACTACAGCCAATAGAGCCAGAACCGATACTTTCTGGAAACGATGAGCCATGAATCCGGCACCTACAGCCAGCAAGACAGATTTCAGCAAAATGGCAGGAAGTACCGCAGGAGCAGGCATACCGAACAATGCCGAATTAATCAATGGCGAAGCGATAGCGGTAAGCAAACCTACCTTCCATCCATATTTATATGCCCCTACCAAGGTAAAGAAATAAATCGGCAACCACGTCATTCCTCCTTGTGGAGCCAAATGAAAAAGCTGAGGCAAAGCAATATTGCCTGCCACGAAAAGCAAAGCCGCAAGATACGTCTTCGAATTCGAATACGATAACGAATAAAGTTTTACTACAGATTCCATAACACTTTAATTTTAATAATTAAATAAATATTCAGGTTTAGAATGTCCGTAATCAGCCTCCCATAATGATGTGCCAAATGAATATATACTTACTTTGCCATTGCAGTTATCTTCATACGCTGTAGCAGTTATCTGAAATGGCTTATGAAGTTATCTTCGTTTTCTGTAGGCATGGTATAGCTGAATATGGACATCCATTTTCAGTCTTTCTTCAACTTCTTTTCTACAAAACAGCTAAAACGCCGCAACCCTTCTTCTACCCTGCTGCGCGGACAAGCCAAGTTCCAACGCATAAAGCCTTCACCCGCTTCTCCGTACATCGTACCGGCATTGAGCCACAGCTTTTCCTCGTCCAACAACTGCGTTTCTATTTCTTCTGCATTCAGTGCAAGCACTGAGCAATCCATCCATGCTAAATACGTCCCTTCCAGTTTTATCAACGGGAACTGTGGAAGACGCTCGTTACAGAAATGCTGCATATACTGATAATTGCCTGCAATGTATGCATTCAACTGTTTCAACCATTCAGCTCCTTCTTCACTATAGGCAGCTATCAACGCCGCTACTCCGAACGGATTTACATCACATACCTCATTAATATTGATAGCACGGTCTACTTTCTTACGAAGCTCTTCACTCCACAATACAATGTTGGCAATTTGCAAACCAGCCAGATTGAATGCCTTACTGGGAGATATGCAGGTAGCCGAATGTTGCAGGAATTTCTCGCCCAATGACGCGAAAGGCGTATAGACATATCCCGGCATGACCAGTTCGCAATGTATTTCGTCAGCCACGACAAACACATCGTGACGGAAGCAGATCTCTCCCATACAGCGCAACTCTTCGGGTGTCCATACCCGCCCGGCAGGATTATGCGGATTACATAACAGAAAAAGTTTAACCTTCGGGTCGGAAACCTTTTCTTCCAAGTCGGCATAATCAACACGGTATGTATCTCCTTCACGCAACAAAGGACTTGTCACGATTTCACACCCATTGTTGCGAATGGAAGAAAAGAAACAATTGTATACAGGTGTCTGTACCACGACTTTATCTCCCGGACAAGTCATTGCCTTGATAATGGCAGACAATGCTGGAACGACCCCGATGGTATATTGTATCCATTCACGGTCAATGCTCCATCCATGTTGCCTGGAAAACCAACGGATAATGGCTTCGTAATATGTATCAGGCACCTTTGTATAGCCGAAAATACCGTGCGCCACCCGCTTTTGCAATGCTTCGATAATAACTGGAACCGTCTGGAAATCCATATCAGCCACCCACATTGGAAGCACATCCTCTCCAACAGCCGAATCCCACTTATATGAACCGGTATGACGGCGGTCGGTTAATTCATCGAAATTGTATTTCATTGTCTTCAGTTGTTTTTTTCAGTTACAAAGATAGGCAGTTCCATCCATATCCTTGTATCCTGTTTACAGATAATACTACCCATTTTACATAAATTTATCAGTCTATCCTGCGAATCACTTTCGCCGGCACTCCACCAACAATAGTATTGGCTGGTACATCCTTGGTCACCACTGCACCGGCAGCCACGACCGCATTGTCACCGATAGTCACTCCCTGCAAAATCGTGGCATTCGAACCTACCCACACATTCTTACCCAACACGATAGAGGCAGGATAAGTGTTTTTCCTGTCTGTCGGAGCAATGCCATGATTCAGTGTAGCAAATACCACATTATGCCCTATCTGACATCCATCGCCCAACGTTACGCCACCATGATCCTGAAAATGGCAACAGGCATTGATAAACACATGTTTGCCGATAGTTATATTTTTCCCGAAATCAGTATAAAAAGGAGGAAATACCCGTAAAGTCGGATCGACAGGTTTTCCAAACAACTCGGATAATAATGCCCGTACTTCGTCAGGCGTATGATAAGCTGCATTCAGACGAAAGGTCACTTTACGCGCTTCGTCACTCATTTCATCCATAAAGCGGCCGATTTCTTCCGTTGCCAATGCTTTACCGGTCTTTACATAAGCCAAAAAGTCTTCCAATTCCATAAGTTTACCTGTATTTTGTTCTACAAATGCAAAAGTAATGAAATATCAAATACCGGATTGTATACGAATTACAGAAATTTTTCTCTAATTTACCGCCAAACATATGTTTAAATCCTGATAAAGTTGTAACTTTGCACCAGCTTTACACAAAAACAAAATGATATGAGTTTCAACATTGAAAGAGAAAAAGGTAAAAAGAGAGTTGTCATTGTAGGAGGAGGATTTGGAGGCCTCAAACTAGCAGACAAGTTGTCTAAATCCAATTTCCAGGTAATCCTGATTGACAAAAACAATTATCACCAGTTTCCGCCACTCATTTACCAGGTGGCATCTGCCGGCATTGAGCCGAGTTCTATCTCGTTTCCTTTCCGGAAAATATTCGGGAAAAAATCTCATGTAAATTACCGTATGGCGGAAGCCCGACTGATTTTTCCTGAAAAGAACATCCTGCAGACTTCTATCGGTAAAGTAGAATACGATTACTTGATTCTAGCTGCTGGAACCACTTCCAACTTCTTCGGGAACCAGAACATTGAAAAAGAGGCCATTCCGATGAAGACTCTACAAGAAGCAATGGGATTACGCAATGCCCTACTGGGCAACTTTGAACGAAGCGTGACTTGCGCTACCGAACAAGAACGCAGAGAATTGTTGAATATCGTTATTGTCGGTGGAGGAGCTACCGGTGTGGAAATAGCCGGAGCATTGGCTGAAATGAAACGGTATGTGCTTCCGAAAGACTATCCGGACATGAACGAAAACCTGCTGCAAATCTATTTGATAGAGGCAGGCAGCCGCCTGCTGTCGGGTATGGCTCCCGTATCTTCGCAAAAATCGGCAGAATTCTTGCGTGAAATGGGCATCAACGTATGGCTGGACAAAAAAGTGCTGGACTACCGTGACCACAAGGTTATTCTGGAAGATGGGACACAAATACCTACCCGTACTTTCATTTGGGTAAGTGGTGTACGTGCCAATGCTATCGGCAATATGCCATCCAGTTCCATCGGACGTGGAGGACGCATCAAAGTAAATCAATATAATAAAGTTGACGGTTTCGACAACATATTCTGCATCGGCGACCAATGTATCATGAACGGCGACAAGGACTATCCTTACGGACATCCGCAGCTTGCACAAGTAGCCATCCAACAAGGAAGCCTGCTGGCTGAAAACCTGATTCGCCTGCAGAAAGGAAAAGCCATGAAGCCTTTCCATTACCGCAACCTGGGAAGCATGGCTACCGTAGGCCGCAACAAGGCTGTAGCCGAATTCAGTTCCCTGAAGACCCAAGGTTGGATAGCCTGGTTCTTGTGGCTGGTAGTCCACCTGCGTTCCATCTTAGGAGTACGAAACAAAATCAATGTCCTGCTCAACTGGATGTGGAGCTACATGACCTATGACCATTCACTCCGCCTGATTCTTTATCCGCGCAAAGCTCAAGAAGTCATTGAGCGTGAAAAACGTGAAGCCGAGACCCACTGGGGAGAAGACGAAATGCAACAAAACGCAACTGACGAAAAAAGCCAGTCCAAATAATAAACCAAGGTACAGGAATCAAATATTGATACCCCAACCATTAAACTTGAAACAGACTTGTCTTTCCAAACAGGGAAACCTCGGAAACGACGAGCCTGTTTCGGATAATTATTTATCTTTACACAGTCAGGAACCGATACACTTTATCAGCCAGACATCCTCAAACATTATCCTATATAGTTGAATGCATGAAAACAACTTACCCAACCCGAACAGTCACGATAAACGACATAGACGAACTACGCAATCTGTTCCGCTCTACAATACAGGCCGTAAACATTCAGAATTACACACCTGCAGAAATAGAAGACTGGGCATCATGCGGTGACAGTACAATCCACTGGAAAAATCTGCTATCCACACTCTATTTCCTTGCAGCATTAGATAGTGAAGGACGTATCATTGGCTTCGCTTCTATTCGGGCTGATGGCTATCTGCACTCAATGTTTGTTCACAAGGATTGGCAAAGAAAAGGCATAGCATCCCAGCTCCTGTCAGAAATAGAAGCCTATGCATGCCGTTTCGGTATAACACAAATCACGTCAGAAGTCAGCATTACGGCACGTCCTTTTTTTGAAAAACAAGGCTATAGTGTGGAAAAAAGCCAAAAGAAACGTGCCAAACGATTGGAAATGATAAACTATGTAATGAAAAAAGAACTATAAAGACCTCTATATGCGAATTTTAAAATCATTGCTTGTTTGGCTTTGCTTCATTCCTGCCGCCATTCTCAATGGTGGTGTACGGCAGTATTGCCTGCATCCCTTGTTGCATCAATGGGCCTTGCCCGTAAGCGGTGTTCTGTTAAGCGGACTTATCATTCTCTTGACATGGCTACTATTACCTCGCGTTGGCATATTGAATCAAAAAGAACGTTATGCCATTGCTTGCCTATGGATGGTCTTGACTATCACTTTCGAACTTATATTCGGAACAAGTACCGGACAAACTTTCCATGAATTGGTATCGGCATACAATCCGATGACAGGTAATTTATGGATACTTGTCGTACTGAGTACTGCCCTTTCACCTGTTATCATAAAAAAAAGTATATGAATTACACCTTAACCATCCTCCGGCAAAGGCTTTCCGGCAAAATTCATGAAAATGATATCCTGGAAATCTGCCATGCCACCCAAGGTACAGATGGCAATGCAGCAAAACTTACACTTTACCGTCTCTTGTTCGACAACAATAAACGGATAGCCGAAAATGCTGCATGGATATTTACACACTTCGATTTACATAATAACGAATGGCTGTATGACAAACAGAATGAACTGATAAACGAAACACTGCATACTGCCAGCAATACAAAACGCCGTCTACTGCTGACGTTGCTGCTGCGGCAACCCTTTCCTCCCGAAAACCTTCGCACTGATTTCCTTGATTTCTGTTTCTCGCAGATGCTCAGTCCCCAAACAGCCATCAGTATCAAATCTCTGTGCATGAAACTGACCTACGAACAGTGTAAACATTTTCCGGAATTACGAACAGAATTACGTACGACACTGGAAATGATGGAACCAGACTTTTTACCTGCCGGAGTACGTACTTCACGGAAGAACCTGTTGAAGATACTGCAAAAAGAAAGCAACTGACAAAATTTTCACCCAAATTCGAACTTTACAAATGATGAAACTACTCCTTTTTATTATACTCTATGCCTTTTGCACATTATCCTCGCAAGCCACTCATCCACTGCAAGAACAAATCCAACAAATCACAGCAAACACAGATGCACACGTGGGTGTAGCACTCATTATCGATGGAAAAGACACCATAACAATAAACAACGATGACCGCTATCCGCTAATGAGCGTAATGAAATATCACCAGGCACTCGCCGTGGCACATTACCTGGACAAGCACCACCTGCCCCTTTCTACCTCTGTCTTCATCCGCAAAGAAGACTTACGACCCGATACTTACAGCCCGTTGCGCGACCGTTATCCGAAAGGGAACATCAGTTTGCCAATCAGCGAATTGCTCACTTATACCCTCCAGTTGAGCGATAACAATGCCTGCGACATTCTGTTCGACTACATAGGCGGTACGGAAGAAACAGACAAGTATCTCCGCACTATCGGATGCGACCAGTTCGCCGTTACAGCCACCGAAGACGACATGCACAAAAATCTGGCTCTATGTTATAATAACTGGAGCACACCACTCTCTACCGCCCGGCTGATGGACAGATTGGCTGCCGAAACTTTGCCGATTGATACCTCATATACCCACTTTATCCGCGAAACCTTACTTGACTGCCAGACAGGAAAGGCACGTCTGCCCTTCCCTTTACAAGGCACCGAAACACGTATCGGACATAAAACCGGCACCTCCGACCAAAACGAACAAGGCGAATGGATAGGAATCAACGATGCCGGTTTCATCCTGCTTCCCAACGGCAAAAGATATACCCTTGTCGTATTCGTGAAGCATTCCAAGCTAAGTTTCGAAGCTACAGAGAGAGTGATAGCCGATATATCAGCGGTTGTCTTCCGTACCCTTCACTGACGCCTCATGAGCCTCCAGCTCGGCACGCGAACGGCTCATTGTCACCAAATAGACACCGCCGAATATCAATAAGATGGAAACTCCTTTTACCCAGTTGAAAGAATCCATTCCCCAGCAAATTGCCACGATGCATGCTACAACAGGCTGTACATAATTGTACATGCCTGCCACTGTAGGACGCAAGTCCTTCTGTCCCACTACCACCAGGATGTAACATAAGAATGTACTCCCTACCACGATGAAGGCAAGCGAACCGATTTCCATCAAGCTCAGCCCAGCCCAGCCCGCGGCAAGCAAATCATTGTACGAAAACGGAAGCAGACAGATGAAAGCATACGTAAACATCCATTTCATCAGCGTGAAAACCGAATACTTGCCTACGAAATTCTTGAACAGCACCAAATATAATGCATAACTCAACTGTGCCATCAATACCAGCAAATCACCCCAGATGCTCTTGTCGCCCGATACAGTTGAAGACGTCCCTGCATGTGAACTGCCCATGATTAGCAACAACGCTCCTGTAGCACCGAAAGCAATACCCAGCACCTTTTTCCCTGTAATCGGCTCTTTCAGGAAAATAGCAGCAAGCACCATCGCCCACAGCGGCATGCTGGTAGTGATAATGGAAGCATCGGCAGGCGAAGTAAGCCCTACCCCGAAGATGAAACATCCTTGATTGAACACAATGGCAAGCAACGAAGCCACAAACAGCTTTGCCAAATCCTTATGTCCCACATGCTCCGGTTTGCGAAAAAATGAAACAATCCAAAACAATACCATCGCGCCAAACACGCACAAGTCTGTCACGACCAACGGTGTAACCAGTCCACCCAACATAACAAGTTTTGCCAGTGGCGACATCAGCCCCCACATGGCATTGGCACAAAGCATCGCTCCGTGTCCTTTTAGTTTTTGCATTTCCATAACAACATCTTATTAAATCGGATGCAAAAATACATCAGAATTTGAATCGAAAGATAGAAAATACCACAAAATAAATGTACCTTTGCATGGTTATTAATTAAAAATACAGGAAGAATATGCAAATAGAACCTGGCAAACCATACGAACTAAAAGAATCCATAGGAAGATTCTTAGGCATCAAACTGGTGGAAATGAAAGACGGACATGTAAAAGCAACCATGCCCGTAAACGACAATACAGCACGTCCTTGCACCCCTGTCGACATACTGAACGGAGGAGCATCACTGGCTTTCGCTGAAATCGTCAGCGGATATGGTTCGATACACTTGTGCGCTGAAGACGAAGAGCCGGTAGGCATACAGGTCAGCGCCAACCATGTAAGCATGACTCCCGTAGGAGAAGGACGTTACGTGGAAGCTCATGCGAACATTGTACACCGGGGACGCACACAGCATGTATGGAACGTGGACATCATCACTCCCGAGGGCAAACTGGTGTCTACCGCACGTGTTGTCAATCTTATCATAAAGAAACGGCCATGAACCAACCTTCCATTTACATACACAAACTGATAGACAACCTGACACGAAGCACGGTAAACTTTGCCCTCTACCGTCAACCGTGGACTGATATGCCTATATTGGTATTGCAAGAAAGCGGAAACACACAAATCATTGACAGCCTGACTGATTTGAACGGACAACGCGGTTTTCTGTTGGCTCCTTTCCGCCGTACAGAGCAACATCCCATTGTTTTGATTCGCCCAACTCATGTTGAACATGATTGGGAAGCTATCAGCGAAACATTAACCCGTTTGGTGCAGGATCGAACAGACCTCATTCCTACCCAGACCGAATTGCCGTTTTCTAAAACAGCATCTTTCATCACCCAGAAAGCTTCAGATAAAGAATGGGAAAATTATCGTCAAGCATTCGAACGATTCATTGCTCCCTTACAGCAAAAGCAGTTCCAAAAACTGGTATTGTCACGCCGTACTTTTCTGGAATTGCCTGACGGCTTTTCGCCTCTCACCTCTTTTATCAATGCTTGCAATAATTATCCACGCATGATGATTTCCCTTTGCCATACCCCTGAAACTGGTACCTGGCTAGGAAGTACTCCGGAAATCATCCTTAGCGGACATGGTACCCAATGGCATACAGTCTCCCTTGCTGGCACTATGCCCATGCAAGGAGATGTCATACCGACCGACTGGAGTGATAAGAATATACGCGAACAAGCTTTTGTTAGTGACTACATACGTCGTACCATAAAACAGTTTGGAAATAAAATTACTGAAAAAGGTCCTTATCCAGCACGGGCTGGTCAACTGGTGCATTTAAAAACTGATTTCAATTTCATTCTGAAAGATGCCTCACAAGTAGGAAATATCTTGTACGAACTACATCCGACACCGGCAGTATGTGGACTCCCTAAAAACGAAACATACGAATTCATCAACGAAAACGAAGGATACGACCGACGTTATTATGCCGGAATTATCGGTTGGCTTGACCCCGAAGAAGACACTTCACTTTACGTCAATCTGCGCTGTATGAATATTGAAGGTAAAAGAAGTACGCTATATGCCGGAGGAGGTATCCTATCCTCATCCGCACTAGAGTCTGAATGGGAAGAAACACGACAAAAATTAAATACCATGCTAAGTATACTATAATAAAAGAGAAGAAGATGAATAAAAACAGGCTATTGGATATCATAACAAATCGGGTTTTAAACACATCTGCACATTAATAATAATGAATATCCGCAATTAGCCAAGCCACTGAATTGCAAACGCAGTAATACTACATTTGCCGATAAAGTATATATCCGTAGGCGGATGCAGTATATATTCATTTTTCAGGGGTATGTATTGGCTGTTGGTGGACATGCATTTAATAATAAATACGAACGTACGTATAAATCTGCAACCGCACATATAATTTGCATAAAAAACAGTTGTAGGAAAGCGCACAAAAAGCTATTTGACAAAATAAAAAGCATGTATACTCATAAGAAAAATATATTACAGCTAGCTGCCTTGCTTCGTGCACATGGCATCCGAAGAATTGTACTTTGCCCGGGAAGCCGAGACATCCCGCTGGTACAAACATTCGCCCACATCCCCGATTTTGTATGTTACCCAATGACCGACGAACGAAGTGCCGGCTTCTTTGCCATTGGCCTGGCACTTCACGACAATACGACCGTTGCCGTATGCTGCACATCCGGAAGTGCTTTGCTCAACCTGCATCCAGCAATATCTGAAGCTTATTACCAGCAAGTACCTTTGGTGGTAATCTCCGCCGATCGTCCAGCTGCTTGGATTGGACAAATGGACGGACAAACCTTGCCTCAACCTGGAGTATTCGGCACGCTGGTCAAGAAATCGGTCAACCTACCCGATATTCAGACAGATGAAGACGAATGGTTCTGCAACCGCCTCATCAACGAAGCTTTACTGGAAACCTGCCATCACGGCAAAGGACCGGTTCATATCAACGTGCCTGTCAGCGAACCATTCTTCCAGTTTCCCGTTACCCAATTGCCTGATGTGCGTGTCATTTCCCTCTATCAGGGTTGGAACAATCAGCTTGCCGACCGTCTCCGGCAATACACCAGACGTATGGTGGTGGCAGGACAGATGAACCGTCGACAAACATTTACCCCCGAACAATATACCACATTATATAAGCATTTCGCTTGGATTGTCGAAAACATCAACAATCCCACCCTGCCCGAACAGGCCATCACACATATCGACCAACTGCTCTATTCAATGGATAACAGCGCACAAGAAACTATGTGTCCCGAATTACTGATTACCTATGGAGGGCATATCATCTCGAAGCGTCTGAAAAAATTCTTACGTCAGCATCCGCCTATGGAGCATTGGCACATAAGTGCTGACGGAAATATAGTCGACCTGTTCGGCTCGCTCAGCACGGTTATCGAAATAGAACCGCACGCATTCTGGCAACAAGTGGTACAGCTACAAAGCCTTCCCGGCTCTGATTATCCGCAGACGTGGAGAGCAAAAGTTCAGAACCTCGACCACGCCATTTTCGCCTATTCGCAAATGAAAGCCATCGGCGAGGTTATCCGCAGGCTTCCTAACCCTTGCACACTCCATTTAGCCAACAGCTCGACAGTGCGTTACGCCCAACTGTTCGATTTGCCCACAGGCGTAGAAGTACAGTCGAATCGGGGTGTAAACGGTATCGAAGGTTCTTTATCAACGGCAATCGGATACGCTAGTGTTTCAAACCAGCTGAACTTTATCCTGATAGGCGACCTAAGTTTCTTTTACGATATGAATGCCTTGTGGAATCCGAACTACCGGAACAACGTGCGCATCTTATTGCTGAACAACGAAGGAGGCGAAATCTTCCACGCCCTGCCTGGGCTTTCCTTGGACGAGCACACACACCACTTTGTCATCGGCACACACCATGCATCCGGCAAAGCATGGGCAGAAGACAGGGGATTCGATTACTTATGCACCCACAACGATACCGAGTTGCAGACTGCATTAGACGTATTTACACAGCCTAACCCTACTCCTCACCCACTGTTACTGGAAGTATTTACCGACAAGACCCGCGATACAGATTTATTAAAAGCATATTATCACAAACTGAAACAATAAAACATACGAATTATGGCACAAAGAGAATGGAAAACCATCAAGGAATACAACGATATTCTTTTCGACTTCTACAACGGCATCGCAAAAATCACTATCAATCGCCCCAGATATCGCAATGCATTTACTCCTGATACGACCAACGAAATCAGTAATGCATTGGTCTACTGCCGCGAATGCTCCGACATCCGCGTAGTCGTACTTACCGGAGCTGGTGATAAAGCATTTTGCTCGGGTGGCGACATGCACGTGAAAGGACACGGAGGTTATGTAGGCAGCGATGGAGTACCCCGTCTGAATATCCTTGACGTACAGAAGCAAATCCGCTCCATCCCGAAACCTGTCATTGCCATGGTAAACGGATACGCCATTGGAGGCGGACATGTGCTCCACGTAGTATGCGACTTGAGCATTGCCTCCGAAAACGCAATCTTCGGACAAACCGGTCCACGCGTAGGTAGTTTCGATGCCGGATTCGGCTCTTCTTATCTGGCACGTGTGGTCGGACAAAAGAAAGCGCGCGAAATATGGTTCCTCTGCCGCCAGTATTCAGCTCAAGAAGCATTGGAAATGGGATTAGTCAACAAAGTCGTACCATTCGACCGTCTGGAAGACGAGGTGGTGGAATGGGCAGAAACCATCATGCAGCACAGCCCACTTGCCATTCGGATGATAAAAGCAGGACTGAATGCCGAACTCGACGGACAATCCGGCATTCAGGAACTGGCCGGCGACGCGACAATGCTTTACTATATGACCGAGGAAGCGCAGGAAGGAGGAAAGGCCTTCTTGGAAAAGCGCAAACCCGACTGGTCTAAATACCCGAAACTGCCATAATTATTAAAACACCTCGCTTATGTACACCATAAAAATCATCCCCCGCACTTTGCATTTCAAACAACCTGCCGGGACTTCACGCGGTGTGTACCGCACCCGTAACGTCTGGTACCTGATATTGAAAGATTCAGAAACCGGTAAATACGGCATCGGAGAATGTGCTCCACTGCCAGCACTAAGTTGTGATGACATACCCGACTATGAGGACGTACTGACCTGCCATTGCCTGCAAACGGCCGAGCACGGCATCATCGACTACGAGGCTCTGCGCACTTATCCGTCCATGCTGTTCGGACTGGAAACCGCATTCCGCCACTTACAAGCAGGCTGTCTGCAGTTCTGGGACACTCCTTTTACTAAAGGTAAAGAAGGTATTCCCATCAATGGACTCATCTGGATGGGAAACTTCAATGAGATGTATCATCGTATCGAAGAAAAAATGCATGCAGGATTCCGATGCATCAAGGTAAAAATCGGGGCTATTGATTTCGAACAAGAACTGGAACTGTTGGCTCACATCCGCCGTTACTTCTCACCCGAAGAAATCGAACTGCGGGTAGATGCCAACGGTGCCTTTTCGCCTGAAGAAGCTCCAGCCAAACTGGAACAGCTCAGCCATTTCCACTTGCATTCCATCGAACAGCCCATCCGTGCCGGACAATGGGACACACTGGCGAAGCTATGCCAGAACACTCCCATACCAATAGCACTTGATGAAGAATTAATCGGTATAAACCTTCCAGAACAAAAGGCCGAACTGCTTGACCAAATCCGCCCGCAATACATCATCCTAAAGCCGTCACTGCATGGAGGCATAAACGGCTCGGAAGAATGGATACGATTGGCACAAGAAAGAGGAATCGGTTCGTGGGTAACTTCTGCACTCGAATCAAATGTCGGACTGAATAGTATTGCGCAATGGTGTGCTACCATGCATCCTCAAATACCGCAAGGACTGGGCACAGGCATGCTATTCACAGACAACATTCCCTACCCACTTCGCATCAAAGGTGACTGTCTCTGGTATTTGCCCGAACAACCTGAGCCGGACTGGAATGCATACTTCAATTGGCAAGGAAACGAAAAAATATATAATTCATGAATGACTTCAATACAGAAATATCCCGACAAACCATAACCATCAACGGGAAAACCTATACTGCCGATGATGCACGAGCCACAGCCGGTTGCTTCAGCCGGCTGCAAATCCTTTTCCGCAAACCTGCGGAAAGCGACAATTTTCTGGCATCACTGGCCGATTTTCTAACCGAATGGTTCAACGATGAAGATACGGTCAGCGTACACACATCTGGCTCCACCGGTACCCCCAAAAAACTCTATGTGGAAAAACGACGCATGATGAACAGTGCAATGCTGACGGTTTCGTTCCTCCGGCTCCACCATGGTGACACAGCCCTGCTTTGCATGCCACTGAAATACATTGCCGGAAAAATGGTCGTGGTACGTGCCTTGGTGGCCGGTCTTGACCTGATTCCAATCACTCCCTGCGGACATCCTTTCCAACAGCTGGATATTCACCCGACATTTGCCGCCCTGATTCCAATGCAAGTATTCAATTCATTGCAAGTTCCTGAAGAATGCGAACGGATGAAGGCTGTCGACCAACTCATCATCGGCGGAGGAGCCATAGACCCAACTATCGTGCAAGCCCTGCAAACCTTTCCCAATAATATATGGAGCACATATGGCATGACAGAAACCCTTTCACATATCGCACTACGAAAACTGAACGGCAAAGGAGCTTCGGAATGGTACACCCCACTCGAAAACGTCACACTTTCCCAGTCAAACGAAGGAACATTGGTTATTGATGCTCCTTGGGTCTGTCCGGAACGACTCACGACCAACGACATTGTTGTATTTAACGCATCCGGACAATTCCGTGTCATCGGCAGGAAAGACAATACCATCAACACGGGAGGAGTAAAAGTACAAATCGAACAGATAGAAGCAATCCTGCAACCTTTGCTTCCACTACCATTCATGGTAACCTCGGTACCCGATGTCAAGTTCGGCGAACGCGTCGTGCTACTTGTACAAGCCTCTGGCACATCTCTGCCAGACAACGAACAAAAAAAGTTCGACAAGGCTTTCCAATATTTACCAGCTTACTGGGTACCGAAGCAAATCATACTCACCGACAAACTTCCATTGACAGAAACAGGGAAGCCTGACAGAGCAAAAGCCAAAAGAATAGCCAGTGACACCAACACACCATAAGTTTCTATGAACTGCCATACTACCATCCATATCAAAAATATGGTGTGCCGCCGGTGCATCATCATCGTGAACCAGATTTTCCAAAAGCACGGCTTCGAGCCTTCCAGCATCGAACTGGGTACGGTCATACTTGCGCAGCCGCTACCAAAGGAAACAGCCGGCATCATTCGCAAGGAATTGACAGACTGCGGATTCGAATGGATTGACGACAAGCGTACACGCATCATCGAACAAGTACGCACCGCCGTCATTCAATACGTACACCATGATGACCTCCCAGAACAGCAGAACCTGTCCGACTACATCAGCCGTCAATGCCACCGTGATTATAGCTCACTCAGCAAGCTGTTCACCGAAACCAACGGCATTACCATCGAAAAATACTACATTGCTCAAAAAATAGAACGTGTTAAAGAGCTTTTAGTGTACGATGAATTATCTATCAGCGAAATAGCAGACAAGCTACATTATTCCAGTTCAGCCCATCTCAGTTCTCAGTTCCGTTCCGTCACCGGACTTTCGCCCACCCAGTTCAAGCAATTAAAACATCCCAAGCTCAAACCACTGGATGAAGTGTGAATACATCAAAACAAGAAAACTTTTAATAAATGCCCGCAAACAGCCAATATATACCTCTGAAAAATGAATATATACTGCATCCGCGGTTGAATATATACTGCAACTGCGGTTGAATATATACTGCATTCGCCTACGGATATATACTGCATCAGCAAACGCAGTACTACTGCATTTTCAACTTAGCCGGATTGACAAATTACAGGACATCCATAAAACTTTCACAGGAATTTGAAACTCATTGAAAAAGACAGCGAGATACTGCTCTACCCAACAATATCTCGCTAAAATATAGAGCCTGTTACTTTTTTAAACAGGCTCATAAATTATCAAGAGATGACTATTTACGGAATATCCCTCTCCAAACGACTAAGAAGCTGTTTTGAATTTCTCCAAAAAGTTTTTCTTGGCTTGATGTATCCGTTTTCGTGTGTGCTTTGGGCGATTTTTTGGTCTTTTTCACTCCTGTTCTTCGTCAGATAGCCCGCTATCTTCCTCATCACAGAAGCGAAAATGCCTCAAAAACTCATCCCAAATCATCGCACGATAAATTCAAAACAGCTTCTAAAAACATTAATCGATTTCTTCGTCAGCTTCATAACCGCCCATTTCCCGAAGGGCATTCTTCAGCATCACATATTGCTGGAAGAGATGATTGACAGGAACTTCATGCTGTGTATAGTCGTGCATCGGACTCTTGAGGAAGAAACTCAAGAAACGTTGGATGCCGTAACGTCCGGCACGTGCCGCTAAATCGCTCAACAATACCAAGTCAAGACAAAGTGGAGCTGCAAGAATAGAATCACGGCATAAGAAATTTATCTTGATCTGCATCGGATACCCCATCCATCCGAAGATGTCAATATTATCCCATCCTTCCTTATTGTCATTGCGCGGAGGATAATAATTGATACGTACCTTATGGTAATAGTCCGAATACAAATCCGGCTGATTTTCAGGCATCAGAATAGATTCCAGGGTAGAGAGTTTACTTACTTCCTTAGTATGGAAATTGGCAGGTTCGTCCAAAACCAGTCCATCCCGATTGCCCAAAATATTTGTAGAGAACCACCCCGACAATCCCAGACAACGTGTACCGATAATCGGCGCAAAACCAGATTTCACCAATGTCTGCCCTGTCTTAAAGTCTTTCCCGGCAATAGGCATCTTTGTCTTTTCTGCCATTTCCCACATCGCAGGAATATCCACTGTCGTATTGGGAGCTCCCATAATAAACGGTGCACCTTCGGCAAGAGCCGCATAGGCATAACACATGGATGGAGCAATGTTTTCACGGTCATCATTCTTCATTGCCTGTTCAAAATCAGCCAATGTCCCGTGCACAGATTCGTTCACCGGCACATAAATTTCAGTAGAAGCTGCCCACAATACCACAATGCGGCTGCATCCGTTCGCTTCCTTAAAATCACGTATGTCTTTGCGCAAGGCTTCCATCATATCCCATCGCGTAGCACAATCCTTCACGTTTTTCCCGTCCAGACGTTTGGCATAATTATGGTCGAAAGCTGCTTTCATCGGCACGATTTTCTCCAACTCATCTTTCACCGGATTAATATCCTTTTCCTTTAACACTTCGCAATTGATTGCAGATTCGTATGCATTGGCCGGATATACATCCCATGCGCCAAACACAATGTCATTCAAATCTGCCATCGGGACAATTTCATTATAATGAAGGTATTTCTTATCGTTCCCACGTCCTACACGAATCTTGTCATATTGAGTCATCGAACCAACAGGCTTTGCCAACCCTTTTCTCACCATCAAGACACCTGTAATAAATGTAGTAGCTACAGCTCCTAGACCAACACACAGCACACCTAATTTCCCAGTGGCAGGTTGTACATTCACTTTTTCCATTTTCTAATAAGTTTTTCGGTTTTTATATTAACATTAATAAGGTAATGAATTTTCTTTTCACTTACATTTGCCGCGTAAAGGTAGACTTTTTATCAATAAAATAAATGTCTTTTGCCTTTTTTGTTGCTTATTCGGCAAAAATAGAACATTATTCCTATAAAAACAACCATAGAAATGATAATCTTTCATAGGAAAGCTGCCGGAAAATCTCTTTAATTCACAAAAAAGCACTATCTTTGCCACCGTTTTTTAACTTGAATAACAGTAACGTAATATGAATGACATTTGCTGCATAGGACATATAACACTGGATAAAATAGTCACTCCCAGACAGACAATTTACATGCCTGGAGGCACTTCGTATTATTTTTCACACGGAATCTATCATTTAAACGATTACAAACACTATAAACTGGTAACCTCTTTGGCACCCAGTGAATATAAATCAGCTAACGAATTACGTGATAAAGGCATTGACGTGGAAATCATCCCCAGCCAACATACTGTATATTTTGAAAACAAATACGGAGAGAACCAAAATAATCGTACCCAGCGTGTATTGGCTAAAGCAGACCCTTTTACTGTAGAGAAATTACAACATCTTGAAGCACGTTTCTTCCACCTGGGCAGTCTGCTGTCTGATGACTTTCCTTTGGATGTAATCAAATTTCTCTCTCAGAAAGGAGTGCTTTCAGTAGATGCACAAGGATATTTGCGTGAAGTGCGAGGAGAAAACGTTTATCCGGTGGATTGGAGCGAAAAGAAAGAAGCCTTAAAGTATATAGACATTCTGAAAGTGAATGAACACGAAGCAGCCGTACTTACCGGTTCTTCTGATTATGGCGAGGCTATTCGTCTTTTACATGAATGGGGAGTAAAAGAAGTGTTATTGACTCTAGGCAGTGAAGGTTCATTGATATACGCCGAGAATACATTATTCCGTATTCCTGCCTACCCGCCCAAAGAAGTGGTGGATGCTACAGGATGCGGCGATACTTATATGTTAGGTTACCTTTATATGCGTAATAAAGGAGCATCTTATGCAGAGGCTGGAACATTTGCCGCAGCATTGTCTACCATCAAGCTCGAAAAATCAGGTCCGTTCTGTGGCACAGAACAGGCAGCAGCCGATATTGTATGTACAAGCCATCTAATCCCCGAAATTTTATCGTGCTGAACAAACCGCTTATATACATCCGGCACAGACAGTCACATAAATACAAACAGAGCGGGATCCATAAAGCCGGTTCCGCTTTTTTATGATAAAATCCGATATAAGAATAGGAATAAATTAGAAATAAGCTACTTATGAGATTTTCTCATAGGAGGAGGTAATGACTTGGCAACGGTCGCAAATTCTGCGAAATGCGGTGTATTTCTGTCAAACAACTCTTATCTGATGCAAATGTACACAAATAAAGCGAACGAAAAGAAGAATGCTGCATTTTTCTTTCATACGTATTGCATATAATTCCTGATATCAAAACGTATCGGCATAGAATAATTTTACTAATTGCCGCGACTTGCATCGCTTTGCTTATTGTAGTAACTCTTACATGGCCTTAAATAACTAAATATATCCATACTCAATGTCATCCTTGTTAATTCTGCATATTTCTATCATAGGATTAATTGCATGTATTAGCTTCTCATAAAATCTATAATCATCTTCAGGTACTTTCAAGCCAAATATTATTCGATAAATCCTAATATTCAAATATGAAGTTTTCCGAAAATATCGAACTTCTTTTTCATATTCCCATACTGTGGATTTATGAGATAATAATTCTTTACCTTCTTGAATATCATTTACAACAGGTATATGTTCTATGTACCTAACGGCTGTTGGGGACTCACGTTCGTTTACTGCACTTACTTCTATACAACAACCAGCATGGCTATCTGCGTAATGCGACCAAAGTAGAGTGTGTCTATAGTCTGTTGACAACGAACAAATCCTTGTTTTATACTTTTCTTCTCTCAAAAGCCGAATAATGTTTCCATTTAAAGGATTTGTTAAATATACACCTTCCATAGGATCATTAAGTTCATTATACCTTGAAGCATATAACCTTTCATTCAAGATTATATCAATAAATCTTTTTAGATTCTGCAAACTCCTAAATTTATAATAATGCTGTGCCATAGTTGTAACTATTTATAACTGAAAGTATCATTGCCGTATCTATCTACATATCCATATTTCTCATAACGCTGGACTACTGCGAACCCTTCTGAAAATTCATCAACCTCATCATAAACAAATGGGATAACAATTTGATTATTATCGTTAATACACCCCATTTTCCCATCTTTTTTTACGGAAATCACTCCTTCTTTAAATGCCCATGGCCACCCTATTTCCTCATAAATAACGGGTACTACAACTTCCCCTGTTTCTTTGCGTACCATCCCATATTTACCATTCAGCCTAACTACAACATATCTATCATCAAAACCATTTGCTATAAATGAATATCTACATGGGATGACAAATTCGCCTCTCGTATTAATCAAACCTTCCCAACCTGTTTTATCCTTAATAACGCAATATCCGTTTCTAAATCCTTGAATGTTTTGCACTTCAAAATACTCAGAAGCCAGTTCTCCTTTTTTGTTTATAAAAGCCCCTTCAAATGGAGTTTCACGCATGATAGGGAATCCGGTCTTGTCGTACAATGTTGTTACACCACCTCTATATCTTACAGATAATTCTGACGAGAACGGAGCTCCTGTTAGCCCATCTTGAAAAGGTATTGCAATTTTCCCTGTTTTATCAATATACCCCCATTTTCTACCTATAATTCCATTATGTTCTCCTTCAACGCTCACGCCTACAAGTCCATCACTAAATCCACATCCATTATAAAGATCTGTATATTTACATGGAATGATAAGTTCTCCTTTTTTATTTATAAATCCATATAATCCGTCTTGCCGAACTACAGCCAAGCCCTCGCTAAATCCATCGCAATACTCATAATTAAAAGGAATTACAATATTCCCTTTTAAATCAATGAATCCTGACTTCTCGTTCAAAAAAGCAACAGCCAAACTATCTTTTCCAAAAGAATTTATATTGTCATATTTACATGGAATAACCATCTTCCCATATTTATTAATGGCTCCTGTCTTTTCTCCTTTTGTCACAATAGAAACTCCAAAATCAAAGTCTTCAGCTTCATCGTATATACAAGGAATAATTTCATGCCCCAACTTATCTATAAAACCATATTTATTGTTTTTACATACTTTTGCAAGGCCTTCATGAAAATCATATAGCTTATCGTAATTCTTGGTAGCTTCTGATAGTTCTCGTGAAACTTTATCAATAGTAATATCTGCTATTTGATTTCTATTACAGAGGGAAACGATTAGCCATATAACCAATAATAACAATAGACCTCCCAAAACAAAAAATAGTGCTTTCTTTTTTAATTTGTACTTATGCAATGAACATTTTGTGTCAGAAGTATTTGGGATTTTCGCGTCATTTTCGTTTTGACACTTTCCACAATGGCTACAAAAAGAAGAATCTTTATCAATTAATGAACCGCAATGCTTACAAAACATGATAGTCTTTTATTTTTAATATGATTATACTAAAGTTTTGAATGCAAATATAGGGAATTTTTGCGATAATCCACTGTATTCTAATGCCTTTATTTGTTTTTGAATGGAACTTAGAACACATTCTATATTTTCTGTCCCTTATCCTGTTTTGTAGGTGTAATTCCTAACCCATTTCTCCATTCATTCGCTTTCAGTCTGAACCATTGTACCAGCGGAATGTCATTCACGCATATATGGTAATGTCCTTTTCTGTTCTTGTCCTCCTCAAATGAGAAAGCCGCATCTTTGTCACGAAACTTTCGGTTGAACTCAGGTGAATAAAAAATAGTCACGGATGAAGTCCTCCGTCAGTTCGTTCATCGCCATGTCCGTCCGCTTGTACTGCCGCTTGATGAACTCCGCCACGTATTTGCGGACGGTAAGGTACTTTTGGTACGTGCGCTTGGAGCGGTCTTTGCCCACCCGTTTGGCAAACGCCTCGTTCTCCTTGTCAAAGGCTCGCAATAATGTTTCATACTCCGTGCCGATGCCCTGATAGGCGTTGCGTACCATTTCAGCCGTAACAAACGCCTCACGGTCGGAAAGCCGATGGTAGTGCTTTGTTATCTGCGCCTTGATGTTGTCCAGCGCATAGTTCACCGCTACCGCCTCTCGGCTCTTGCCTTTCGCCCTGTTGCCTTTGGC
>UMEP01031894.1_pt1 | contig 21205 bp, 20 predicted proteins | sample 1964771 | NCBI WGS metagenome assembly UMEP01 (sample SAMEA4836022, study PRJEB28245) | human gut metagenome | biome: gut microbiome; material: fecal sample | place: Denmark | collected 2008 | reverse complement strand
CGTGAGCGTTCCATCGTATGGCACTATCCGAATCGATGGGACGGCAGCCAAGACACGCAGACGGGTTATGGTGCCTATTCGGCCCTGCTGAAGGGTGACTATCATCTGCTCTATTTCTGGGAACCGCAGGAACTGCGTCTCTACGACGTGCGCCGCGACATCGGTGAGCAGCACGACTTAGCCCTGGAACGCCCCGAGGTGGTACGTCAGCTGGCCCGCGAACTCACAGATTCGCTGAAAGCCTATCGCGCCCAGCGTCCACTGCGTAAGGCTACGGCCGTGCCGGTTCCTTGGCCAGACGGGTCGGCGAGCGACTGAGCGTAAAGAGAATTTATTATGCCGACAGAAGCGACCGTGGCAGCCTCCGTAAGCACGGAGGCTGCCACGGAATGTTTATATGCATATGTAGCCTTAAAGGCTGCAAAACAGCGACACGAAAAACGGTACGGAAAGGTCGATGAGTATGCCGTGAAGGATGGCGGCAGGGATGATGTCTTTTCCCGCGCAGCGTGTGATGACGGGCAGGACAACATCCATCGAATTGACACCTGCGGCGGAGATGGGTGCCAGCCGGCCGAAGTATTTCAGCAGTAGCGGGCTTCCCAGGAGGGCTATCATCTCGCGCATCACGTTAGTGAGCAGGGCGATTGTGCCCAGTTCGGTGGCCAGCTGCAAGCCGAGCGAGGCCGTTTTGAACTGCGTGATGAGAACAGACGAAAGTGAGTAATAGGCAAAACCGCTGCCGACCGCCATGCAGTCAAAGGCGTTCCAGTCGCGCAGCAGCAGGCTGGCGCAGGCAGAGAAGGCGAGTGTGCCCACCACGGTAGCCAGCGGGATGAACAACATTTTCGGGCGCAGGCCGGCGAAGAGCTGTTTGAGGTCTTTGTGGCTGCCGATGCTGACACCGACTTGCAGCATCAGGGCGTAGAGCACACACATTGAAAGAGGATGAAAGTCAATGTCGGGCTTCCACATGACGCCGAGCATACATCCGGCACAAAACATCATGCAGACGAACAGACTATTTTTCATTGCTTGCCTCCTTTCTTGAAAAACAAGTTGAACACGAGCCAGGCCGCCAGCACGCTGCCCAGCGATCCAGACAGGGCCAGCAATGCGGCTTGCCATCCAAAGGAACCGAGGTTGCGGACGATGGCGGCATTGCTTCCGACGGAGAGTCCGAGGATGAAAAGCATGATGAAGATGGTGAGCGTAATGCTACGTCCCGTAAGTTTGACAAACCGGGCGTCACGGAGTAAGTAGCCAAGCACTACTCCGGCTAACATGATTAACAGGATGTTGAACATAATCGGTTTCGTTAAAGGTGACACATTGCCGCCTCCCCGCGTGAGGGGCGGGGAAGTGCGGAGGACGGATAAAGGCGAGACCGATTTTAGATGAAGCCGCTGAACCAGTGGACATGCACAATGCGGCATCCTGCCCAAGCGTCCGATATCGGGACTTGGGCGTAAGGGCTGTAAATGTGTAAGCTTGTTTCGTACATAACACGGTTCAGAACTTTTGCAAAAGTAACAAAAAGAAATGAGATGGACAAATAAAAGCCTGTCGGATTGTTTGCCATGTCCGACAGGCTTGTGTGTCGCGATAGCGCCGTGGCAAGTTACCCACAGCCTTCTTCCCCGTTACGCCATGCAGGTTTTACTGCGGTTCACTCGTCCGCTTCGAGGCAACAAGTGTAGCCGTCTGTGAGCTGGTGAGTGCCACGGCCGGAGACGACGCGTATTTCGTTTTGCCCGGGGCGGAGGCGGACGCCGTTCCAGCGTACTGTGCCGAGCGAGTCGGTCTTGGCGTGGCCGCAGCTCGTTCCGTTGACGAAGAGTTCGGCCTCCGGCTGGTTGGTGAAGGCCATGAAGGTTTGTACGGGGCGCGTGCGACGCGTGCAGCGGCGCTCGGCCAAGTAGAGGAGAGGGACCTCTTTATTCCAATTGGCTTTGTAGAAATAGAAAGCGTCCTTGCGCGTGCGACGGTCAAAGGTGACGAGACCCTTGTCGTTGATGCCCACACGGTCGCCTTCGTGTCGGTGGGCAGCTCCGAAGTCAAAAAGATTCCAGATGAAGCTGCCCCATACGAAAGGCCGCGCAGAGATTTCGCGCCAATTGGCCATGTGGTAGTGTGTCTGCCAGTTTTCGGGATGCCAGAAGCTTGTGGCCACAGTTTTCACAAGGGTGTCTTGCTGATGGTAGAGGCTGGCTCCCGCGCCGTATTCGCTGATGGCGATGCGCAGGTCGGGGTGAGTGGTATGCATGTGGTCGAGCCATTGCCCCAAGCCGGCGGGCGTGCCTCCGTACCAGCCGTCATAGCGGTTCCATGCCATTGCGTCTGTCACGAAGTTCAGCGCTCCGTCTGTGTTCGAGGCTGCCACAGTCAGTCGTGTCGGGTCTTCACGGTGCGCGAGGTCATTGAGTTCCTTGATGTATGGCACAGGGTCGTCGCCACGCATTGACAATTCGTTGAACAGGCCCCACACGGCGATCGAAGGGTGGTTATAGTGCTGGCGGATGAGCTCGACGAGCTGCTGGCGGCCGTTCTGTCGGAAGGCGGGTAGGTTGACAAAGCCTTCGTCGCTGTATCCACCTGGTCCGACAAAGGGAATCTCGGCCCAGACGATGAATCCGTAGCGGTCCATGAGGTCATAGAAGTATTCAGCTTGCGGATAGTGGGCTAGACGGACAGCATTGGCGCCCATTTCGGCCATGATGGCGGCGTCTTCGTCGTGATGCTCGCGGCGCAAGGCGTTGCCCACTTCGCTGCGGTCTTGATGGCGGCAGACGCCGCGCAGGGGCACGTGGCGTCCGTTGAGGAAGAAGCCGCGTTCGGGGTCGATGTGATAATAGCGCAGGCCGAGGGGCTGTTCCACGCGGTCCACCTCGCGTCCGTCGCGCCAGAGGCTCACTTCGGCGCGGTAGCGGAAGGGGTCGCGGCGACCGTCCCATAGATGCGGCCGGCGGAGGCTGACGGGCAATTCGCCCCCGACGGACGAATCGGGCGGCAGGGTGAGTGTCAGGCGCTGCGCGGCCACCTCACGGTCGCTGTCGAGCAGGCGCAGCAGCACTTCGGCCTGTGTGGCGGTGTCGCTGCCGTTCGAGAGGGCAACGAGGGCACGGATGGCTGCGTAGTCCTTGCTGACACTGTCCTGTACGAGGCGTATGCCGGATGAGCCGTGATCAAGCAGGGAGATGCACGTCGGACCGGTGCGGACGAGGTGGACGTCGCGGTAGAGGCCTCCGTAGAAATTGAAATCGCCCACGAGGGGCATCAATTCGAGCGTTTCGGCGTTGTTCACGCTGACACGTAGGGTGTTGGCCTTACCGTAGTTGACGAAGTCGGTGATTTCAAACACAAAGGCGCCGTATCCGCCCCGGTGCTGTCCCGCGTGGCGGCCGTTGACGAAAAGGTCGGCTATGCTGTTGGCACCTTCAAAGCGAAGGTAGAGCCGCTGGCCTTTCCAGTCGGCCGGAACGAAAAGGCGGCGTTCGTAGTGGCCGAGACCGCGTTTGTAGTCTGTTCGGCCCGAGAGGGCATCTTGTGCGTTCCACGTGTGCGGCAGATCGACGCGGACGGCCGAACCTTTCTCCACCTGGTGGCCGAAGCGAAACTGCCAGTTGTCGTTTAACAGCTGGTCGTGGCGTTGGGCGTCGGCGCCAAAGGCTGCCAGCCATGCGGCGAGGACGATGGGTAATTTCTTCATAAGGGCTGTTTGCTCGTATGGTTCATGTGGATGGTGCGTTGTTCGTGTATTTCTTTCGGTCAGAGGTCGTCGATAGCGTGTTGGCGGACGGCGTTGCCGTTCTCGCGGTCGAGGTAGGTCAGGGTGACAAAACCGTTCGTATAGGAGTCGTGGTCGATGCGCAGGGTGATGCTCCCCTCGGGCACGTCGAAGCGGCAGGAGTATTTGCAAGCATCCTGCCCGACCATAATCATGCGCATTTGGTCGTCGAGGCCGCCGGGCCAGTCTCTTTGGAAGCGTTCGGTCACGGCGTCGGGCTTGCCGTATTTTTCGGTGAGCATGGATTTCAGGTTGGCGTAGTCATTGTGGAGAGCGTCCCATTGGTCGTGCCCTGCAAAGGCCACCGTAATGCGCGCCACGAGGTCCTTGCCGCTGAGTGTGGAGACATAGAGCGTGCAGTCCTTGAACCCGGCAAAGTCGCCGCGCAGGACGGCGCTTCCTTGCTGGCTGTCGCTTTCCATAAGTTTGGTGATGACGCCGCGTTTCTGGGCGTCTTTGAATCCCTTGCGTTCCAAACGGCTGACGAAGAGGTTGAGCGGGCCGTCAAGGGGCACGTCTTTGAATTTCAGGTGCGTGCTTGTGGCCATCTCCGCTTCGTCGCGGGCGATGGCTTCGGCGTTGTCGGTGCGTGGTTGGACTGGTTTTCCGGCTTTCGCGCTGTCGGCTTCCGCTTTCGGGGACGAACAACTTGTGAGCCAAGCGACGGAATCGTCGCCAATGCGTTTCTTCGAATCGGGTGAAGGCGACGAGCAGCCCGGTATCATGATTAGACCGAACAGCAGGGTTGTGGTGATGTGTGAGGTTTTCATAAGGTATGTTTCTCGTAGTAAATGATGTTCCGGCTGGCTTGTGAGGAGATGCGGCCGGGGTGTTGGGCAAATTTACAACTTTTTTGCGTCGGCACGGAATGTGTGCCTGTTTATTGTACGTCTGTGCATGATGTGGCCTGTCTTGTGCGAATCAGTTCGGTTTGACGACACGTGGCGTCGGGTTTTCTGTGGCCATTTGTGTGAAGGCAGTGGGAAAGACAGGGTGCAAAGACTGGGAAAACGGACATAGCGTTAGCTTTTCCTGCATGGCTGGCAGTGCTTCCTGTCAGCCGCTTTGTGCGGACAGGAAGCCGACTGAGGCGGCGAGTTGCAGAGTTACGGCTTTTCAGGTCCACTCGTCGTCGCCTTCATCAAATCGGTCTTCGCCATTGTCGTGCCTCGAAGGACGCTGGTGTCGGGCGTCCCGTCCGCTATTTCCCTCGTCGAAGCGGTCGTTACTGTCCTTCCAGTGCAATCCGGCCCAATTGTCGCGGCGCAGGCGGCCGTCGTTCCATGTGTCGCTTGTGTAGCGCTGTACGATGTCTCCATCGTCCGTCACGATGAAGATGCCCTCGCGGCCTCTCCGCTTGGCCTGTACGGCATAAAAGCGCCCGTCCTGCGTGTCGACGGCCGAATTGTCGTTGTCGTCGATGCCATGAAAGGCAAATCCGGCGTCGCCAAGCGCATTGACGATATGCGGCGGAAGCTCGTCGCGTTGCAGTTCCCATAGTGTGCGGATCCATTGTCCGCCGTCGAAGGTGAGGATTTTCTCGCGGCCTTCATGACTGATTTTCACTTCTGTCAGGCCGTTGTCGGTGTCGTGGTCCAGGATGTGGCAGCCGGGGTATTTTTCTTGGACACAGGCGTCAATGCCGACGGGTTGAGTATGATGTGCGTCGGGTGTGGAGGCCGCCGTTCCGGCTGGTGCTTTCGTCTTTTCGCGCCCGGAGCATGCCGAAACGGTCGCGGTGCAGACGATGGCCAGTGTAAGCCAAAGGAGGCAAGATGCTTTCATGGCAAAACGGGGAAGGGTTACGGCACAAAAGTACGCTTTTCCTGCCAAACGGCAAGGTCTGGCGTGAAGAGAGCACGCAGCTTTTCCTTTGCCGTTGTTCTGGCTCGGCATGGTGGACGCCGCACGTCAGCGGACAGCGACTTTCGCTGTGAGCCCTCCTACCCGGATGAGGTAGACACCCGGCGTGGCGACTAGGAATCGGACTGTGCCGCGGGCGAGGGACCGGCCGTCGGGCGCGTGAACCTGGAAACGCCCTCCGTCGGACAGGGTGATTGTGCGGCCGCACACTATCACAGTAGGCGTTTGTCGGTCTGCGCATGGGGCGAGGCCAGTGGTCGCGCTGGCCGCATGGCCGAACAGCCAGTCGAGGCGGGATGGAGCGTAGCTTTCCTCGCATGTCTGCTCGTGTGTCCAGTCGTATTCCACGTCGAGTCGGGCCTCTCCTCCGGCTTGGATGAGACTGTCGATGAACAGGCGCACTGTGTCGAGGTCCATGATATGGTCGGCAGTTCCCATGACAGTGAGGACGGGGGTGAGGGCCACATTGCGGGCGCTGTGTCCCGACGGGTCTCCGGCTACGGGCATGGCGGCTGCAAATAGACCGGGACAACTATCGAGTAGAGACCACGTACCCGTGCCGCCCATTGAGCTGCCAAGGACATAGAGACGGCTTGCATCAATGCTGTCGCGGGCGGCATAATCCTCGACGAGGGCCGTGAGTACGTTGCTCATCGCTCCGGCCCAAAACTGGCCGGCTGGGCATTGTGGCACAATGAGCACGGCATGGAGTCCATGGGCCGACACGTGGCGGCTGATGGCGCTGACAGCCGGTTCGTCGAGTTGTGCGGTGTTGTCGTCGCCTCTGCTCGTGCCGCCGTGAAGATAGAGGATGAGGGCGGCAGGCTTTTCTTCGCCGATGTTGAAGGCCGCCTTGCGGTAAGGAAACCACGTGCCTGAATGGAAAAAACGTTCGCGTGAAAATGCCGGCATTCCTCCGTCTGCGGCGTAAGATTGCGCCGCAGACGGAAAGGCGAGGAGAAATGCGGCCATCACGCTCAGCGTGCGGGCAAGGATACCTTTCTTCATGGTAACGGTGTGGGAGTTTGCCGGCGGGCACGGTCGCGCCGGTGGCGGGCCAGCCGGTTCATCATCTGCCGTTCAAGTGTGTAAACGCGGCGGATTTGCTGCGGACTGAGGAACTGACTGTAAATCTTGTAATACTTCTCGCGTAAGTCGAGTATCTTCTGGCTGTGGTCGAAGCGGGCTTCCATTTCTTTCGCGGCTTCGGCGTCGGTCTGCGGGTGACGGCGCTTCTGCCCGGGGCGCGGCCCGAGAGCCCAAAGTTCCTGCTGGAAGTTGCAGTAGGCCGTGACGAATTTTTCGGTCGTTGCCTTGTCCATGGTCATTGAACTTGCGATGTGGCGGGCCTGTACTTCGGCCAATTCTTTACGGCTGAGCCGCTGTGTGCCGTCCTGTTCCTGGGCGAAGAGGGAAGACGTCGTGGCCAGCATCAGTACAGCCACGAGGAGGATGTGGAGAGTCTGTTTCATCAGTTTATGGATTAGTATTGGAAAAATGGGTCGTTTTCGTAGGTGGAGAGCAGATAGGTCTGGTCTTCTTGGCTGAGATTGTCAAAGGCTTGCTCAACAGCCGAATACGGGATGGCCTGCGGTGTCGCCGCGCGGGGGATGAGCATGAAGCCGATGACAAGGGCGGCTGCCACGCTGCCGACGATTCCCCACACCAGGCGGCGGAGGAGAGGCCGGCGGGCACGCAGGCAGTGGAGGTCGGGCTGTACTGCCTGCCAGATGTCGGCTTCGAACTGCTCGAAGAAGCCGTCCGGGACAGTATATGGCAGACGCTTTCCTATGTGAGTGAGGTCGGATTTTTTTATGCGGTCAGTCATTTTCACGTAAGTATTTGACGATTTTGTCTTTGGCGAGGTGATAATTGGCTTTGGCACTTGCGGGCGTCGAGGCCGTGATGTGAGCGATTTCGGCATAATCCAGTTCGTCGTAATAGCGCAGGTTGAACACCAGTTGCTGCTTGGTTGGCAAGGAACGGATGGCACGTTGCATCCGGACGGCCTCGGCGTCGTGGTAGTCTAATAGGCATCGGCCGCGAGGCAGGGGGCAGATACCGCGTCGTCGTCAAGCGATACGGGAGTGGTTTTCCGCTTTTCGATGAGACGCAAAGCCTCGTGTGTGGCGATGCGGTAGATCCAGGCGCTGAGCGAGGACGAAGTGTCAAGTTGAGCGATGGCGCGGAACACCCGGACGAATGTTTCCTGCGCTGCGTCCTGCGCGTCGTCGTGCGTGCCGACAAGGCGGCGTATGTGCCAGTAGATGGGTTCCTTGTATTTGGCCATGAGGAGGCGAAAGCCCTTCTCGGGAGTCTTGGACAGCGTTTGGACAATGTCGTGGTCGGAGGTGGCCATCAAGTGTGGGATTCAACGGACGAGGGTGTAACATTTTCGCTTGCCAGCCCCGACGGCTGCAATGCGTGTGGAACTGTCGCGGGCGAAGGTGTCGAGTTCAGCCCGGGCAGCTGATCTTGTCAGTCCGGTCAGGCGGGCATAGCGCTTGGCGCTGATCGTCTTGTGGGAAGAGAGATAGGCCTGCGCACGGGCTAACCGTTCGCGCAGGGTTGAAAGATGGACGATACGGACGGGCGGTACAGGCCGCGGGGGCGCTACGGTCACACGGATAGTGGGATGGGAGTGACGGTGACGCAATCGGGCGTCAGCTGGCTGCATGGACAAGAACAGGATGAAGGCGGTGAGGCCAGTCTTGAAGGGGAGTGAAGTTTGCATGGCGTGTTTGTTTAAGTCTGTGGTCGCCGGGCTTACCGTGAGGATGGGGCTGGACGGCCTTTCTATGGATAAGACCGTCGGTAAGACGAAAAGTCAAAAGTCATGGCGAGTTTTTTCTAGCTTGACCTGTATGACTTGAAGGCATTGGGAGCTTTCCGGCAATGCCTTCTGCGGATTTCCGGGCTTGAAACTTGCGTCGTCCGTCGGGAAATAATAACTTTGTGGACAAAACTTTTGATTAAATAAGGAGACAATGAAGAATACGGTGCTTATGATTGTGGCCTTGGCGACAGGCGCAGTTGTCATGGTGGTGCAAGGTCTGGTGTCCGGGCACCATGCACGTCCGGAGAAAAGTGCGCCCCGGATTCCGCAGGCGGCAGTTGACACCTCAGGTTTTACGGCATTGGCCTCCGAGACCAAAACGCTGGAACTTGGCGATGTGAGAGTGACATGGATTCAGGACCAGGCCGCTATGCAGCCTGTCAACCTGTTTCCCCAAGCCCCGGCGTCGCTCATCGACAGTCTCCACCTTCGTGGCGGCATCCCCTCGTCATTGAGCACGTTCCTTGTCGAGTCGAAGGGAATGCGTATACTCTTCGACACCGGCCTTGGTGGAAAAGACAGTCGCCTGCTCCACTTGCTCAGTCTTATGGAATTGACGCCGGCTGACATAGGCTTTATTTATCTGACCCATCTGCATAGTGACCATATCGGCGGATTGTTGGACGGTGGGCGGCCCATGTTTCCAATGGCACAGGTGTTTGTGTCTAAACAAGAGTTCAAGGGATGGATGGGAATGCCCGGGGAGAAGAAAGCACAGGTCGAGAAGATGGCCAAGGCTTACAGGCTGAACCTGCATTTCTTTGATTTCGGCGACTATCTGCCCGGCGGGGTCGAGACCATCGACGCCTCGGGCCACACGCCGGGGCACACGGCGTTCCGTGTGGGCGACCTGCTCATCGTGGGCGACATTCTTCATGGCGCGGCGTTACAGCTGGCCAACTTGGACCTTTGCCCGACCTACGACATGAATCCCGCTGAAGCCCGGGTAGCGCGCAAGCGGATTTTGCAGCTTGCCCGCACCGACAGCCTCGTCATGGCAGGGATGCACCTGCCTGCGCCGGGGTTCATGAAGTTCTGAGACGGGGAGCTGCCAACCCCGAGCTGAAATATGCTAGCCTTTGCCAGTCGGAGAGTACAGCCGGTTGGATTGACAGTTAGGAAACAGAAGAACGCCGGAAAACCATGAAAGTTTTCCGGCGTTCTCTATGCGTATTGTAGGGGGCTCAGATAAGCTCGACGCTGCGTTTGAGGAACTGGTCGAGTGCTTTGCCTTTGAGTAAGCCGTTCTGCAAGAGAGCGATATCGATGAGCTGATGGACGACAGCCTGACCTGCGCCGTAGTCGGAAAGGACCTTGGTCTTCTTCTCTTCCTCGGCGGCGATGTCCTTGTTGCACTGGGACAGGTTGTCGCGGTCTTCCTGCGTGATCTCGTCGGACTTTTTCTTCTGCTGCGCCTGTTCGAGGGCGGCGTGGCGGGCGTGGAGGCCTTTGAGCTCGGCCTCGATGGGGACGAGGGCGTCGCTGGTGTGGGCCTTCATGTCGTCAAGCACGCGCTTGACTAACCGGTGGTCTGCATTGAGCACGACGCTCATCATGCTCGGCATCTCGCCGTAGAACGACATGCCGGCTTGCAGGCGACTCATCTCTTTCATGCGGCGCATGTATTCGCTCTGCGTGATGAGCACGGGGGCTGCCTCCTCACCGAGCGGGGCCACTTCGACGTGGAACTCGACCTTGTCGAGCTTGGGCATCTGTGTGGTGAAGAGGGCGGAGAGGTTCGAGCTGTCTTCGGCGGCGAGGCCGCTGTCCTTCACGTCTTCTTTGAGGATGAGGCGGTCGATGGTGTCACCGTCGACGCGGGCAAAACGGCTCTTTTCGAATTTCTGTTCGAGCATCCCGACAAGGGCTGTGTCCAGTTCGCCGTCCATGAGCAGTACGCTGTAACCCTTGGCGCGGGCGGCCTCGATGTAGCTGTACTGCTCGTCGAGGTGGCCGGCGTAGAGGTAGACGAGGTTGCCGTCCTTGTCCGTCTGCGTGGCCTTGATGAGGTCGCGATATTCGTCGTAGGTGAAATACTTCCCGTCGACGTCTTTCAAGAGGGCGAACGCCTTGGCCTTGTCATAGAAGTCGGGCTCGGTGAGCATGCCGTAGTGGATGAAGATTTTCAGGTCGTCCCACTTGCTTTCGAAGTCCTTGCGGTCGTTCTTGAAGAGGGAGGCGAGGCGGTCGCTGACTTTCTTGGTGATGTAGGTCGAGATCTTCTTGACGTTGGCGTCGCTTTGCAGGTAGCTTCGGCTGACGTTCAAAGGAATGTCGGGCGAGTCGATCACGCCGTGGAGCAGGGTAAGGAAGTCGGGTACGATGTTCTCGACCTGGTCTGTCACGTAGACTTGGTTGCAGTAGAGTTGTATTTTGTTGCGGTGGAGCTCAATGTTGCTCTTGATTTTGGGGAAGTAGAGCACGCCGGTAAGGTTGAATGGGTAGTCCACGTTGAGGTGGATCCAGAAGAGGGGCTCGTCGGACATGGGGTAGAGGTCGCGGTAGAATTTCTTGTAGTCCTCTTCTTTCAGCTCGGCGGGTTTGCGGGTCCATAGGGGTGTGGTGTCGTTGACGATGTTGTCTTCATCGGTATCGACCTGCTTACCGTCTTTCCATTCCGTCTTCTTGCCGAAGGCAACGGGGATAGGGAGGAAACGGCAGTACTTGGTCAGCAGTTCCTTGATTTTGCCCTTTTCGAGGAACTCCTTGCAGTCGTCGTCGATGTGCAGAATGATGTCCGTGCCGCGTCCGTCGCGTTCGGCGGGTTCGATTTCGTAGGTCGGCGAACCGTCGCAGGTCCAGCGCACGGCAGGGGCGTCGTCACGGTAGCTTTTGGTGAGGATTTCAACTTTCTTGGCTACCATGAATGAGGAGTAGAAGCCGAGGCCGAAGTGGCCGATGATGGCGTTAGCGTCGTCCTTGTACTTGTCGAGGAAGTCGTTGGCGCCCGAGAATGCAATCTGGTTGATGTACTTGTCGATTTCCTCTTCTGTCATACCGAGGCCACGGTCGCTGATGGTGAGCGTGCCCTTGTCCTTGTCGAGGCTGACGTGGATGGTCAGGTCGCCCAGCTCGCCCTTGAAGTCGCCTTTCGAGGCATAGGTTTTGAGCTTCTGCGTGGCGTCGACGGCGTTCGAGACGAGCTCGCGCAGGAAGATTTCGTGGTCGCTGTATAAGAACTTCTTGATGACAGGGAAGATGTTTTCTGTCGTTACTCCAATGTTACCTTTTTGCATATCAGTTATGTTGAATTTTCTGACTGATTACACTACAAATGCCGTGCCACGTCTGGCTGTGTCATGAAAAAAGCGGGTAGCGCCGCTTAGGACGCTGCCCGCTTGATATGGAGATGTTCAATTTGCTTATTTATTGTAAAGTAGCCATGCGTCGGAGTATGTGGACCGCAGGGCATCGCGCGACTGTACGGCTGAGGCCTTGTCCGCAAAGGTGGAGGCGATGACGCGGAACCACCCTGTGATGCCGTTGATGGTTTCGTTGGTCTTGACGACCTGAGCATTGTAGCCTTGTGATTTGAGTGTGGCTTGCAGGCCCTCGGCGTTGGCTTGTGTCGAGAAGCTACCCACTACTACGCTGTATGCTTGCAGGCCGGTTCCACTGACAACCGATACGCCGCCGCTGATGGTGCGCACATCGCTGTGGTCTTCTTGGACGGGAGTTGTGACAGGCGTTACGGTCACGGTTTCCGTCGTGGTAACAGGAGTGACCGTAGCCGTCGGCTCCTCAGTCTGTTGGTTGGCGGCAGCCATTTCCTGGGCCTTGGCTTTTTCGTATGCTTTCTTATAAGCGCTTTCACTTGATTTGCATGACGTCATGGCCAGTGCAGAACACAGACCCACGCCGAAGAATAAAACCTTTTTCATCTGTTTAGGTGCGGAATAATGTGGATTACAGGTTTGTTTATACGATGTCACGCGCAAAGTTACCATTCTAAGCCGGAATGGCGTGCTTGGTTCGGTTAATTAATGCTAACAGATGAAATTTTCGCAAGAAAGCGGAAAAGTATGGTGAAAATGCGTCGTATTCCAAATTAAACCCGTATCTTTGAGCCGTACACTGAACGCGTACACTCATAATTTATTCATTAAAACGATAGAACTATGAAAGGATTGAGCATTTTGGCCGCCTTCTTGGGTGGTGCAGCCGTCGGAGCTGCTTGTGGCATTCTGTTTGCACCGGAAAAAGGTGAGGATACCCGTACGAAAATCGCTGAGGCTATCCGCAAACGCGGCATCAAGCTGAACAGCAAAGAAATGGAGAACCTCGTTGACGACATCGCCGACGAACTGTCTGCCGCTCACTGATCTGTTTGACTGTGTTATCCAGTAACAAGAACATAGAGAGCTTGCAGGAGTTGACACGTGAGGTCATAGCCTACGTGAAGCTTCAAAAGCGTTATGCCCAACTGGATATAGCTGAGAAACTGACGGTGTTGTTGGCGACCATGGCGTTGAGTGCCATTCTCTTTTTGCTAGGCGGCATCGTTGTCTTGTTCCTCTCTTACTTGTGCGTGTCTGTTTTGCAGACGTATCTGGGCAGTGAGGCTGCGGCCTATGCCGTGGTGTGTACCGTCTGGGTGGTGGTGGCTTTTGTGGTCTACGCCCAGCGCAAACGGCTTATTGTTAATCCGATAGCCTCGTTCGTGGCTAAACTTTTTGTAGGACCGGAAAAAATTGACCATCATGTCCATGAACACCGCTAAACCAGAACCCGCACTAAATTCCCTCGAAGCCATCGTGGTCGCAAAGGCGCAAGTGCTTGCAGAACTACACGAAAGCCGTGTGCGTATGAACGACAAGGCGAAAGGGATATTCGCACCTGCAGCAGCCGTCGAAGGGCGTGCTGGAAAATGGATGGGGAACATCGAGCGTGCTATCGCGATCTACGACGGGGCGATGTTTGGCATCAAAGTGATGCGCCGCCTCCGCCTAACGCGCTTTTTCAGGCGTAAACGGTAGGATAGAGCGAGAGAACGCGATAACAGAGAGACAAAGGGGAGCTGTTTTTATATGGGCGGCTCCCCTTGCTGCATTTGGGGGGGAATACACTCTCCTGACGTCAAGGGTGGTAACTTGGTCGGTTTTCCTGAACCTATTAATTTAAGAAAGGCTCGAATTATCTTCTCATGTGGGGTCGGTTTTTTTACTCTCTTATTCCTTTTATGTTTCTTGCTTAATTTTTTCTCTTGCATGCATGACGAGGCCAATGGGACGTCCTGACTACGAACGCATTTGCCGCCGTCGATGTGAGGTATGTACGGACGCAAAAGTATAGCGGAAGGATTTATAGTTCAAATCGTCATAACAGATAGAATATGTATGTATTGTTTGTCTGATATGTACGGATTGGAAGAAGTCTGTACGCAAGTCAACGGGTTGCGGATTAGAGGGATTCGCGTATCTGCCGTGTACACGATACATATGTACGGTCAGATATGAGGAGAAGTGGGTAGCATGGAAAAGGCTTCCGTTTGACAGAGGTGTCATTCTTTATCCGGAGAGGTGGTCTTGGCATCGTTTCCGGAGCTGCGACGGAGCCAGCGGAACATGTCGCCAAAGCGGGTGAAGTCGCGTTTTAGGATTAGGCCGATACCTTGTGTAGAGAGCGATGATTTGGTGAAATAGCGGTCATTGGATTCACTGTATGCTTTGAGGCTCACGCTTCCGGAAGGAGTGAGGAGCCACTGTATGTCGAAGTCACCGACGAAACCGGTGGAGTAGGCAGCCCTGTCCCGATAGCCGAAGTTGCCGTTGATGAGTAAGCGGTTGTTGAGTAGCCGGCCGCTGAGCAGGCCTTCGACTTCCATGTCGCTCCATCCCACTTCTCCGGTAGCGAGGTTGGTGCCGAACGACCAGTTCGACGAGCCGATTGCGTTCGAGATGATATTGTTGAGCTGTCCTGTCAGGGTGTTTGACAGGAATGACTTCATGGCCACGGATGACTGGCTTTGGGTTGAGGCAGTGGCCGTCGATCCGTAGTCGTACGTGTAAAAGCGCCCTACACCGAGGAGGTAGAGGATTTGCATGTTCATGTCCTCCTCTGTGCTGATGATGTTGCGCACCATCTGTTTTTCGTCGGCGTTGACTGTTGGCAAGTCTAGGTCGAAGGACAGTTGGGGCGAACTGACTTTCCCGCCGACATTGAGCAGGCAGTTGACACGGACGGTACTGTTGGTGAAGTTCGATCCGATATTCAAGTCGGCGAGCGAGGCCGAATTGACAGTATAGACGGCTTGCAGGTCGAGGTCGCTGTTGCCAGGGTCGCCTGTGAAAGTGATGGAACTACCGGGCTGGATAGTGAACTCTTTGCGGATGACGTCTTGCAGGCTGAGCTTGTACGTGCCGTGGTCGACGCTGTACGTGCCGAAGAGCTGGAAGTCGCCTTTGTTGTAGAACGAGGCACGGATGGCGCCTTGCCCCGCAAGGTCGATGGCATCGCCCGCTTCTTCGTCCATGAGCACACGCACGTTAGCCTCAGGGTTCATGTCGATAAGGAAATTGAGGCGGATATCTGTTGCAGTCGGCATGGGCTGCGTCATTGGGGGGAGCTTTGTCCCTCCCTTTGTTGAGGCGACCAGACTACGGTCGCGGAAAGTGATGAACTGGCTGCTGTTTGTCGTCTCCGGACGGTCGAGAATGTAGGTTAGCTGTGTGCCCCGCTCGGGGCGGATGTCAATGTCGGCATCGAATGACCCCGGCCGCCCTTCCATACGCAGGTTGCCTGTGACTCGGGCTGTGGCGAAAAACGGCATATCGAGTTCCTTAGAGCGGTTGTAGGCCAGGAGGTTGCGTGCCCGGAGATTGAAATCGTAGGTCAGCTCGCGTAGGTTTTGGTGGCGCAGTTCACCATGTCCGGAGCCTTGCCCACCCATGGCATCGGCAAGGCGGATGTCGTGGATGACGAAACAGCCTGGGGTGATGACGACCGAGTCGCTCTCTATGGTGTAGTCCGCACCGGTCGGGACTACATGGCACTCCATGTGGACGGCTTGCTGCCCTTCGAGATCGAGTGCCTTGAAGGGGCCGTGAAGGCGTAGGTGACCGCTGGCACGCCCTGTGACATCAGAGAAGATACCTTCGAGGTAGCGGTTAATGAATTGCAGGTTGGTGCCCTGTGTCCGGAACTTGAGATCTAACCCTTTGAGGCGTGGCGAGATGAATCCATTGATGTAAGTCTGGCTCAGTCCGGGTTCAGCCATGATGGCGGCCAGATCCACTTGGTTTTCGTTTCGGTTCCAAGAGGCTTCGACAGCCAATGAGCCCATAGACGCTTGGTTGAAGAGAAAATCTGCAATGTCGAGATGGGCGGATATGTGCGGGTCGTCGATGGAGTTGGTGAGCACGACGTGCCCAGTGGCCCGTCCGGCGAAATCTACGGCATGGAAGTTGATGAGGTCCATGATGTATCCTATCTCGATGTCCTTCAAATTGGCGGCCAACGTGTCGCCCGACCCACGTTCGAGGCTTCCGGCGAGGCTGAGCTGTTGCGTCCCGTGGCTCAGACTGAAATTGTCGATGTGCAGGCGTCGGTCGGACCAGTCAAGCCGTCCACGTCCGACGTTCCAAAGCGTATCGTTGATATAGACACGACCGGGGAGCATGTTGACCCCAACTTCTTTCTTTTCGGTTGTGAAACGGGTGAAGTCGGCCGACAGGTGGACGTCGCCGCGGTATGCTTGCCGGTCGCTGTCGGCCCAAGTAAGGTCTGCATGGAGGCGGTCATCGCTGGCTGTGAGTTCCACCGACGTCCGGATGTCTGTGTTCTTCATGGGCTTCGAGGCTTGGACGACGGCGTGTGCTTTCCGTCCGTCACCTCGTCCGAAAATTTTGATGTCGTCTACCGCAGTTTCGCCGATGCGTATTCCTTCGGTCGTAGCTGACAGAGAAAAAGATTTGGCGTCGGTCCAGTAGCCCTCGGCCGTGAGTGGGGCCGTGAGTGTAACGGGCATGTCGGCCAAGCGCTCGATAAGACGGGTGTTGTCCACATGTACGCGGAAGGTTCCGGCCGATGCGGGCCGGAACATGTCGGCCGGGGACGACAGGGGAGTAGGCAGGTAGGGGCGCAGGAAACTGGCCACGTGCGGAAGGCTCTCAACAAGTGGTCGGCGGCCATGGTAGTCGGCTGTGGCGAAATCACTACGCAGACGGACATAATGCCCTTGTGTATCCCGCCCTATATCAAGAGACAGCGTGTCGAGGAGGCATGTGGTGTCAGCCGTGGCCATCCTGAAACTTTCGAGGCGCATCTGCCCTTCTGAATTTGTCCACGACGCGCCGCTCACATTCGCAGTGAGGTGGCCGGAGAATGTGGTCGAAGGGTAGCGCTGTGTCCATCCGAGGGCATGTGGCGAGAGGGCAGAGACGTCTGCTCGGATATTGATGCCGTCGAGCGGATGGGGGAGTGAGACCGAACCGCTTGCCTTTAGACACAGGTCCGGGTCGTCAGAACTGAGAGTGGCGCTTAGACGTCGGCCGTTCCATGCCCCTTCGGCCTTCACATTGGAATAGTTGTGGCGTTCGAAGCGGAAGTGCTTGATGCTGGTCTTGAATGTTGCTTGGTCGCGTCTTTCTCCTTTGGCCGAAAGCTCGGCAGAGAGCAGGCCAAAGCGTGTCGTGTCGGCCATGACCTGCCCCAAGTCAAAATCGTCGGTGCGAAGGTGTGCCTCGAAATGATTGTCGGCATAGACGCCGCGTCCGTTTATCTCGCCTGCGGCTGTTGCTATTTTTCCGGTGAAATCTAGTGTTTTTTTCTCATAACCCAGTTGTCCGGACGCATAGACGAGGCCTAAACGTTCTAAGAATTTAGGCAGTTTGCGCGATGTGAACCGGTTTGTCAGGCTTTGGGCAAAGCCGGGAGTGACTTGAAGTTTGTGTAGGGTGGCATCGATGCGTTTGCGTGCTTCGCGTTGCAGGGTTACATCGGCCAGGAGACCGAATTCGCCGTCAGTGCTTTCCAGTCGCATGTCCTTGAACAACCAGCGAGATGAACGAAGGTCGAAGCGTGATGACAGCGTGAACGTCAGATTATCATTGATGTTCTTCTGCGTGACTAAAAACGTTAAGTCTGAGAGGGAAAGAAAGCTTTGCTGTAAAGTACCTTTAACATTGAGGGAGTGCAGGAATCGCTTTGTGTCGTATTGGAACCTTAGTTTCTCCTGTGTTAGGTGGCTGTTGGGCATGTCGAGGATGAAACTGGCTATATATCCTTCCCGGCGATTTGCAGCCAGACGCATCGCCAAACGTTTGATTTTCAGTCCGCTACGCTCGTTGAGACTAAGGTGACGCACGCGCAGATTCAGGCTATCCTCCGTTAGTACTTTTAGGCTTATACTTGCGTCTAAGTTTTTTATATCTAAATGGTTAAGATCGATTGTTGAACTTTTTTCCGGAATAAAGCTGCGTGTCCAGTTGACGTGCGTCCGGCGGACGATGAGGGAATTGATGCGCAGGTCGAGTGGAGACTTTTTGTCTGTTTTTTTGCTTTTGAACGCGTCAAGTACGAATTGGAAGTTTGCCGGCGCGTCTTTTGCGTCCTGTCTAAGCCGCACGTCGAGATCGAGCAGGGAGATGGTGTGGAGTGCAATGCGCCCTTCTGTCAGGATGGCCCAAAGGTTGATTTTGGCAGAGAGAAGGCGTCCACTCAGCATGGGACGTCCCTGCTGGTCGTCGAAGCGTACGTTGTGAAGCATCACCCGATTGAAAAGCCCGATTTCGAGGTCTTCAATACTGACGTGCGTATTCAGTTTCTCGCTCAACGTCCGCGCAGCCACGTCAGTCAAATAAGCACGGCAGGGCGGAAGGTTGAACAAGGTGTACATCACGACGTAGACGCCTATGACGACGGCTACGAGGCACTGCATTATTTTTCGGAAATGTTTGATGGCCTTATTTTTAGGGCAAAGATAGTGTAAATGGGTGGAATGACGGCCGGAAAACCGCAGGATTTTCGAACAATCGCAAGCGAGGCAGTTATCATTGATATTGATAATATGGTTAGGACAGAGAGTTAGACGGCGTTTTGAGCTTTCTACTTATCAAAACGAGACTAACTTCAATAAAAAAGATTAAAGGAAGAGATAAAGTCATCCTTACACTTGTCTGATATCCAAATAACGGGTACATTTGCACTGTTTTTCATGGTATTAGATTTTAAGGTTAGTAAAGATTGGTTGTCGTGAGACAATCAATTTTTGTTTTATATCTCCCTTTTGTCTTTTTAGCTTTTTAGCGGAAGAAGTCGTGAAGTATTCCGCAATAATGAATCCATGCTTTTGACCGCATTGGTTTTTCATGAGACATCGTCAGACCACCAGCTTTTACATGTCGTTTTGTAGAGGATTGTAGAGCCTTTCCATTTCCAAGATTTCGCTGCCGATGGCTTCGCGCAGCGCAGCTGGACGGAGCACCTCCACCTCTGCTCCACGCGACAGGATTTCCTGCATGAAGTCGAGCGTGGGACGCATGAAGTAGGCAAAGACCGAATAGTCGTCCGCAGTTTCCACCTCATGCTGAGATGTGTGCAGCGGCAGCGCCCGAATGTAATCGCGGTGCGATGAGTAGACTTTGAGCTCAATCATTTCGGGTTCTTCACCGCCCACGGTGATACCAAAACTGTCGGCAAAGTAGGCCTCTGGATTGAAGTCCTTGGGATATTTGAACTTGGCGTGCGTGGCCTGCAGGCCGTGGATGCGGTCGAGCGCAAAGATGCGAAGGGCGTCGCGTTCGAGGCAATAGCCCAGCACGTACCACCGTTGGCGGAACACTTTGACGCAGTAAGGCCGCAGGGTGTAGGCCGACGGCTCGTCGGCCCAGAAGCCTTGGTAGTTGATGCGCAGTTCCAGGCTGTCGCGCATGGCTTCGATGATGGGCGTCAGGTGTTTCCGTCCCGAGGGGATTTGCTCGAAGAGGATGCGCCGTTTCAGGTGGTGGCTCTCGTTGATGAGGTTGTTCACCGCAAAGGTGTTGAGCAACCAGTTGCGGACGCCACCGCGCTCCATGTCGTCGGCATGTTCAATGTAATAGCGGTAACCACCTTTGCGGCGGCAGCCGATGTTGATGTCGAACACCTGCTCGATGGCGCTGCGCCAGTTGTGGAAGGTGCGGCGGGGCAGCGGCTCGCCCTCGCTCAGGCTCGAGCGTTGCCAGCGTTCGTTGATTTCTTCGAAGGTGATGCTCCTCGAGCGGTAGATCGTGTCGACCAGCCAGATGTACCTGTTGAACAAATCTTTGACCATAGCGTTTGGGTTTTGAGTTGTGCTGCAAAGGTAGCGCAGCGGTGTGCCAAAACAAAGCACAAGCGCGAGAGAGATTTCTCCGGCTTTGCCCGTCCGTGGGGTGAGGGTGGGACCAATCGGCTGCTGCGACGACAGGAAACCCCGCCGCCCAGCCATAAAAAACTAGTCGGCTACTAAGAAAAACCATTGCCCCGACCGGAAAAACGGTCACTCCGGGCGGTCTTTCCCCGTGCGCCGACAGGGGGGCTCAGCGGCCTGTCTTGGCCGCCGGAAACGGCGTGGTGCGCGGCGGTCGGGGAGGGGACGGCGCGCACCGGCGTGACATCCTGACACCGCCGCAGTGGAAAACTTTTTCTTTTGTTTGGCGCTATTAAGTATTTTCCTTAATTTTGCTTCGGCTGTACCGATGGACCTTGCCACCTCAGGGCTGATGATGTCCAAGACCCGTTGCGGGCGGCCGGACGGCCGGCGCGACAAGGCCGTCGGCGAGGCCATAAAAAGAGACACATTAATTATAATCTTAAATAGTTTGATTTATGTTTGAAGGACAACCAAAAGGTTTGTATGCCTTGGCGCTGGCCAACACGGGCGAGCGTTTCGGCTATTACACCATGCTGGCCGTCTTCACCCTCTTCCTGATGGACAACTTCGGTTGGTCGCAGGGCGTGGCGGGCGTCTGGTATGCAGTGTTTCTCGCACTGGTTTATTTCCTGCCCCTTGTGGGCGGCATCGTGGCCGATAAGATCGGTTTTGGAAAATGTGTGACGACGGGCATTATCGTTATGTTCCTCGGCTACCTGCTGCTCTCCATCCCGGCGGGTAGCGGCATCGTGGCCGTGGGCATCATGGCGCTGGCGCTGCTCATGGTGTGCGTAGGCACGAGCTTGTTCAAAGGCAACCTGCAAGTAATGGTGGGTAACCTCTACGACGACCCCAAGCTCGAGTCGAAGCGCGATTCGGCCTTCTCCATCTTCTACATGGCCATCAACATCGGCGCCCTCTTTGCTCCTTCGGCCGCAGTAGAAATCATGCGCTACGTCGAGTCGAACTTAGGCGTATCGCGCGCCGATGCTTACCATTATGCGTTTGGTGTGGCCTGCCTCTCACTCATCTTGAGTATTATCATTTATTACGCCTTCCGCAGTACGTTCAAGCACGCCGATTACAACTCGAAGACTGAGGCAGCCAGTGCGGCCGCCCACACTCCCGAACTTTCGCCCCGCGAGACGAAGGACCGCGTCGTGGCGCTCTGCCTCGTCTTTGCCGTGGTCATCTTTTTCTGGATGGCGTTCCATCAGAACGGTTCGACGCTGACGTTCTTCGCCAAGGAGTACACCGACACCGTGGCTACGGGCTTGGGCAGCATGATGTTCGATGTGTGGAACCTTGTGGCCGTCATCCTCATTGTTTATGCTCTCTTTGGCCTTTTCCAGTCAAAGACGGGAAAGGGTAAGCTCGTTTCGGCTGT
>UMEP01026643.1_pt1 | contig 21266 bp, 17 predicted proteins | sample 1964771 | NCBI WGS metagenome assembly UMEP01 (sample SAMEA4836022, study PRJEB28245) | human gut metagenome | biome: gut microbiome; material: fecal sample | place: Denmark | collected 2008 | reverse complement strand
GGTTCAGGCGTAAAACGATTATAGTTTTATGCAAATAAAAGTTTTATGGCTTTGACGGACGAAAAAGGTTGCCGCTTTGCAATACCGTTCAATGGCTCAACCAAAAATCGACGTACTGCCGGGCTACTTTGACATAATCGTGGTGCCTGCGGACGTACTCCACACTTTGCCGCGACAATTCAGGAATACGCTCGGGGTGCTGCACCAAATCTGTCAGCTTCTCATACACATCCTGTTCGCTGGGCAATACGTTCACAATCGGGCGCAGCTCCGTTTCTCCTAAAATCTCGTAATTCTCAGGCTCACCGCCTCCCACCACAACGAGTCCTTTGGCCATGGCCAAGAGTGCATTCATCGCCGGGGTATAAGAGTACAGTTGGTCTAGCAAGACGTCTGAACGGTTCATCATATCCTGATATTCTGCAAATGGCACCGACTCTGCCACACGCATGGTACACAAACAAGGGTTCGCCTCCACCACACGCCGCAAAGCCCGCAACATGATGTCAGTCCCTTTAATCACGCTGCGATGACGTTGTATCCCGATAAAGAAGTTCACCTCATTCCCCGTATGCGTCTCCTTAGGCCGAACAACGTCCAGATTAATAGGAAACGGGATAAACGCCAACTTCTCTGGGAAATAGGGGCGGTATGCCGCATAATACTCATAGAGTCCGGCAATGATGCCGTCGCAATTTGCAGCCATCTCGCGGTTTACCCGTTCCTTGGCTGTACCAATCCAGTCTGTTTCAATCTGTCGTGTAAAAACATTGTCCGAACGTTTCCCGAACTGGCAGAACTCAGAATATCGGAAAGTGGCGGTCTGCGTACAGGCATGTGCCCAATAAAAATCATCCCCGAAAGCTCCGAGAAAGACTTTCGCGTTATGCCGTCTCAGGTAGCGATAGACCATCGCACAGCGTTCAGCCTTCAATTCGAGGAAACATGGATTGATCAGTTGTACCACGTCATACCCCCTAAGAGAGGGTAAGCGCCTCAGGACCTGCCATAGGTATTCCGCAGCGCCCCACTTCCCTTCGCGTCGTGGAATGAGCACATCACTCTTGTAGTTCTTCCAATAATCGCCGTTCGAAAGCACACAGACTTCATGGCCCAAACGCCGCAGGCCCTCGGCAAGCGTCCAATGCACATTACTGTATTCTCCCAATAACAATACTCTCATCTATGCAGTCTGCTTCTGATGCGTTCTGCTCTCGCCAAAAGCCAAATCCCGGCTCCACATGCCGCAAGCCAACGGAACGCCACATAAAACAATGAATAATACTCACGGGCTAAGGGCCACAAGCCTTGCTGTCGCAGGGAAACTATTTCATACTTCACCTGCGGCAATGTCGCCCCTAGGCGGAACAAGTTAATCAGGTAATCGCAAACAAGAAAGTTCACTTTCCGGTCTAAGGCCTCAGCCTGAACGCCATTGAGCGCAGTTTCCGCCACACGCAAATCAGACAGACGGCGTGTGACAGCCTTAAAGTCGGACAAGCGTTTTTCCACATGCGCTCTGTCTTTCCTCGTCGTAATCGAGCCAGACCTCTGACAGTAGGCATAAACGCACAAAGACAATTGGCAAGTGCGCCCGGCATATAGGTAAAGCCTCGTATTGAATTCCTCGTCTTCGTGATAAATACCAGTTGTGAACCTGACCCCGTAAGTGTCGGCCACCGCACGTCGGAACGCATACAGCCAAGGACAACCCGAAAGGTTGTGCCGACGCATAAAATCCGCCCCGGAAGCGAAATCCGCCACCTTCCTCGTTGTTACCTTGACGCGCTCTACTGGTACATCCTCACCGACCGACTTAAAGGAAAAACTGACGATATCGTAATCGTTAGTCTGCAATATGGGGAAATAATAGTCAACAGCACCGGCATACAGGTAGTCGTCCGCATCGACGAACTGGACATATTCGCCTCTCGCAGCATCTATCCCAGCGTTGCGCGCTGCCCCTGGCCCGGCGTGTTCAAGCCGGATGTAGCTCACCTGTCCCGGAAAATCAGCCAGCACGCTGTGAGGAAAATCCTCCGAACCGTCGTCGGCCACAATCACCTCATAGTCCATTCTTCTGATGCCTTGATTCAAAATGCTATCAAGGCAACGCCGCAACCATAACGCTCCCACATTATAATATGGGATAACAAAACTCAACACGGGAGCGGTTACAGGCACGGAGTTATCGGCGCAATCGGGCATATAATCTGCAATGTAAATTCAGTCCGAAGCAGGCTAACGGCAAATTCTTCACTTTCACTTTCATCGGAACGTCGAGCTGCAAAAGAGTGAACAACGACGGCGCGTCATGACGCAGCACATCGCTGGCGCGTTGAGCCTCGTCGGGAGCAGTATCGGAAGCACGCATCCATTCTATCAGCGTATCCACCATCCCAAGATACATCACCACACACTCCCGACGGCAGGTCTCGAACGAGCGTGCCTCGCAATAGAGCGCACGGAACGCCTCCATACGGTCGCGAAGGGTGCGTGCCGTCGAGCGGACTGTAATGGAATCCTCGCGATAACGGTAGTAATAGAGCCCGGCCTCCGAAAGAAGAACAGCGCGTGCCCGGTGCAACAGACGCGGAAGCGTGCACACATCCTCAAAGTTCTTTCCTACGGGAAAGCGAACATCCTGGAACAATGTCCGGCGGTAAATCTTGTTCCATACATAGGAGTGCACATAACGCCGTGAGTTGATCCAATCCGTAAACACGTCGGGTTGTCCAGCCACCCGGCGGCAACCGGGCTTCCATATCCGCTGACGCGGAGAACCGGTATAGACCGACACGGGAAATTCCACGCAATCGAGTTCCGGATCGGCTTGTAGAAAAGAAACGTTGGCAACATAAGTGTTAAGAGCGACAGAATCATCCGAATCCACAAAAGCCAAAAACTCTCCCCGCGCCACTTCAAGCCCCGCATTACGTGCAGCACTCAGACCTGCGTTCTGTTGGTGTACGACCCTGATACGATTGTCCCTTCTCACATATTCGTCACAGATAGCTCCACTTCTGTCCGTCGAACCATCATCGACCAAAATGATTTCACAATCAGCAAGGTCCTGCGCAAGGAGGCTGTCAACGCACTCGCGAAGATATGGTTCCGTATTATATACGGGCACTATAAAACTCAATCGTGGAACATCTGTCATAATTGTCGACATTTTTGGTGGGACAAAGTTAGCATTTTTCTTAGAGAATGTTTATTTTCGCACAAGAAAGAGGAAACTCCTCTTCATCAACACTGCTGAAAACCGGCACAAATGCCCAACAAAGTCACCATCTTAGTCGCTGCATACAACGCCCAAACCTACCTTACGCAATGCTTGGACTCTCTCGTCGGACAGACGCTCAGGGAAATTCAAATTGTCTGCATCGACGACGCCTCTACTGACGGAACGTGGCGCATCATGAAACGCTACGCAGACGCTGACCCGCGCTTTGTCTTGCTGCGCCACAGCGAAAATCTGGGGCAAGCCCGGGCGCGCAACTACGGGCTAACGCGGGCCGACGGCGAGTTCGTGACCATGGTTGACAGCGACGACTGGCTGGCTCCCGACGCTTTGGCTGAGGCCTATGCCACAGCCACGTCCACTCCCGAAACCGACGCTGCCCTTTTCGAGCTCGTCTACTTCTGCCAGTCGTCGGGGCGCTGCGTCCCCTACCCTCTCCGAGCGTCAGGGCGCTGTTTTACGGGCGAAGAAGCTTTCCGGCTGAGCATGGACTGGAGCCTGCACGGCCTCTACCTCGTGCGCCGGGAAATTCATCAACGCTACCCCTTCGACGACAGCTGCCGGCTTTTCAGCGACGATAACACGACACGTATCCACTACCTTCATTGCCGACAGGTTCGCCTGTCAAGCGGAAAATACTATTACCGACAGCACGACCAGTCTACCACCCGCCGTTGCAGCATCCGCCACTTCGACCGCCTCGACGCCGAGCTGAGCATGAAGCGCCAGTTGGAAGCCGAAAGGGTTTCCCGCTCGCTGCTGGCCCAACAAGAAACGCATCATTGGCGCATCCTCATAGAATCCCATATCTATTGGCATCGCCATCGCAAAAAGTTCACAAAGGAAGAAAACCTCTTCATTCGCCGGAAACTTCACGAACATTGGCGTAAAGCCGACATCAACCTCATCGACCCGGCCATGCGCCACAAATTCGGCTACATGCCCTTGCGCTCCCATTACCGCCTTTTCTGTCTCATGACCGGAGTCTATGGCCGGATACAAGCTGTGGTTCACCACCTGAAAGGCCTCCCGGTGAAATGAACAAACCGCACGGTCTGCAAAGGAAAACGGGAACTGCTTCCGCCCGTGCTGTCACTGCTACAGTTTTTTCATCAACAGCTCCCGTTTTTCACACCCAGCCGGGCATAGTATTCACGGACACTTGGATTCGTCCCTGGCCGTAAGGCGAAGCCGACAGGCAGCATCCTGGTCCACCCCGTCCAGCCATCCCTCCGCACCCGCCAAGTGATAAAATTACAAAAATAGTCGTCTATTTTTGCGGTCAGTTGGCCGGAAACTTGTAAATTTGCGTGCAATAAAATCACTACCCTCATGACATCATTTATTGCTGACAAAATCGTGATGGACGGTTTGACCTTCGACGACGTCCTCCTTGTTCCCGCTTATTCCGAAGTTCTCCCGCGCACCGTGTCGCTCACCACGCACTTTTCACGCCACATCGAATTGAAAGTGCCGTTTGTCACAGCCGCCATGGACACCGTAACCGAAGCGCCTATGGCTATTGCCATAGCCCGCGAGGGCGGAATCGGCGTCATCCACAAGAACATGCCGATCGACGAGCAAGCCCGCCAAGTAGCCATTGTCAAGCGTGCCGAAAACGGCATGATATACGATCCCGTCACCATCCAGCGCGGCAAAACCGTCCGCGACGCGCTCATGCTGATGCGTGAGTATCACATCGGCGGTATCCCCGTCGTCGACGACGACCGCAAGCTGGTCGGCATCGTGACAAACCGCGACCTCCGGTTCGAACGTGAGATGGACAAACTCATCGACGCCGTCATGACGAGCGAAAACCTCGTGACCACGACGCAGCAGACCGATTTGACCTCCGCATCACAAATCCTGCAAGAAAACAAGATTGAGAAACTCCCGGTCGTTGACCGTGAAGGACGACTGGTCGGTCTGATCACCTATAAGGACATTACGAAAGCAAAAGACAAGCCCATGGCCTGCAAAGACGCCAAAGGCCGCCTCCGTGTAGCCGCAGGCGTCGGCGTGACGAACGACACACTCGACCGCATGGAAGCCCTCATCAAGGCCGGCGTCGACGCCATCGTCATCGACACAGCCCATGGTCATTCGAAATACGTCATCGAGAAACTGCGCGAAGCCAAGGCCAGTTTCAAGGACGTGGACATCGTTGTAGGCAACGTCGCCACAGGCGCAGCAGCCAAAATGCTGGCCGAAGCTGGCGCTGACGCAGTCAAAGTGGGCATCGGGCCGGGTTCCATATGCACGACGCGCATCATCGCCGGTGTGGGTGTCCCCCAGTTATCAGCCGTCTACGACGTGGCCTGCGCGCTCAAAGGCACCGGTATCCCTCTCATTGCCGATGGAGGTCTACGCTACTCGGGCGACGTGGTCAAGGCTCTGGCAGCCGGTGGCGACTGCGTAATGGTCGGCTCACTCGTGGCCGGCACGGAAGAATCGCCGGGTGAAACCATCATCTTCAACGGACGTAAGTTCAAGACCTACCGCGGCATGGGCTCCCTCGAAGCCATGGAGAATGGATCGAAAGACCGCTACTTCCAGTCGTCGGTTGTCGATGCCAAAAAACTCGTCCCCGAAGGCATAGCCGGCCGCGTGCCCTACAAAGGCTCCGTCCAAGAGGTCATCTATCAGTTGGTCGGTGGTCTGCGTTCAGGTATGGGCTACTGCGGAGCCGGCACAATCGAGGCCCTGCACGACGCCAAGTTCGCCCGCATCACGAACGCCGGCGTGCTCGAAAGCCACCCGCACGACATCACCATTACCAGCGAGGCACCCAATTACAGCCGCCCCGAATAATTCAAAACCTCACATCCAGATGAAAAAACTTCTCGGCACTATCGCCTTATGCCTTGCCTGCTCCACTGGGGCAGGCAAGGTCATAGACGACCCCGTCCTGATGAAAATAAACGGCAAGGACATCACACGGTCAGAGTTCGAGTACTCATTCAACAAGAACAATACGACAAACAAAGCGGAACAGACGAGCCTCGACGCATATGTCGACATGTTCATCAACTACAAACTGAAAGTTGAAGACGCGCTGGCCGCACGCTTGGATACAACAGCCTCGTTCCGGAAAGAGTTTGAGAACTATCGCGACATGCAGTTGACCCCCATGCTGATAGACACGATGTATATTGATTCCGTGGCCCGCCAACTTTACGGCCGTCTGGAACAGCGCATGGGCGGAAAAGACCTGATCCACCCGGCGCACATTTTTTTCAGACTGCCGCAAGATGCCCCCCAGGCCTACTATGACAGCGTAAAACAGCGCGTCGACTCTATCTATGCCTTAGTCAAAGGCGGTGCCGACTTCGCTCTGCTGGCACGCCAGAACTCAGAAGACCGGGGAACAGCACACAAAGGAGGACAGCTCCCATGGATCGGTCCCGGATCGACAATCAAAGCATTTGAAGATGCGGCCTACAAGCTGAAAGACGGTGAGACATCACAACCCATAGAATCACCGGTCGGCTTCCACATTATCCGGATGAACGGTCGTCGTCCCCTCGAATCATACACACGTTTGAAACCGACTCTTGTCAAAGCACTCGAACAACGTGACATTAAAGAAAAGTCGGGAGAACATACCATTCAAAAAATGATCAGCGCTTCCCACGGAAAGCTGACTCGCGACATGGTGATTGACAGCCTACTCAATAAAGCTACGGCACAAGACCCGACCTTGAAATACTTGATTCAGGAATACTACGACGGACTGCTCCTCTACGACATCAGTAAAGCAAAAGTCTGGGACAAAGCTGCCAACGACACAGTAGGACTCGAAAAATACTTCAAAGAACATAAAAAATCTTACAAGTGGACCGAGCCGCGCTTCAAAGGTTTCTTGTTTTACACGACCGACAAGAAGTTGATTAAGCCCGTCGCCAAAATGCTGCGGAAAATCAAGGATAACAGCTGGGACAAAGCCATAGACAAGGCCTTCAACACGGACTCGACTGAACGCGTCAAGGTCATGATCCCGGACTATTTCAAGAAAGGCGACAACAAATATGTCGACGAGTTGGTCTTCGACGGACCACAAGTAAAGCGACCAGACGGTTTCGACTATATCGGCGTTGCCGGCAAAAAGTTGAAGAACCCGAAGGAACTCAACGACGCAATGGGCATGGTCATCGGAGATTATCAAGAAGAGCTCGAACTCCAATGGGTGGAGAGCCTCAGGAAAAAATACACATTCGAGGTAAACAAGGAAATCCTGAAAACGGTAAACAATCACAATGACTAAAATCAAAGGACTGGCCACTATTCTCGCCATAAGTTTGGTCTTCGCTATTCCGGCCGGAGCACAGAGAAACATTGCCGACGAGGTGATTTGGATTGTCGGCGACGACCCGATTCTTCGTTCCGACGTAGAAGCCGAACGCCTGAACTCGGAACTGAGCGGGCAGCAATACGACGGCGACCCATTTTGCCGGATCGCAGAACTGATTGCCGTACAGAAGCTCTTCCTGCACCAAGCAGAAATCGACAGCATTGAAGTGACAGAGAGTGAGGTACAATCGGAAATCAGTTTCCGCGAGAATCAATACCTGCAAAACTTCGGCTCTACGGAACGCATTGAACAATTCACGAAAAAAACGATGCGGCAACTCCGCGAAATGTGGCGTGAGCCTGCACGCAACAACCTCCTCATCCAACGAATGCAACAAAAAATCGTGGAAAACGTGAAGGTCACCCCAGCCGAAGTACGCCTGTTCTATAAAGACATGCCCGAAGACAGCCTTCCTCTTGTTCCAACACAAGTCGAAGTACAAATCATCACGCAAACGCCCGAGGTTCCACGCAAAGAGATTGAGCGCGTAGAAAATCAACTGCGTGAATATGCCCGCCGGGTGAACGAAGGCGAGACTGAGTTTTCTACACTGGCCATGCTTTACTCGCAAGACGGTAGTGCACGGAATGGCGGAGAACTCGGTTACATGAACCGCACGGCGCTCGCTCCGGAATTTGCGAATGTAGCATTCAGCCTTACAGACCCCAAGAAAGTATCGAAGATCGTTAAGACTGAATATGGCTACCATATCATACAACTTATTGGCAGACAGGGTGACAAGGTCAACGTCCGTCACATCTTGTTGAAACCGGAGGTTCCACAAAGCGAAATAGACAAAGCCCTGTTGCGCTTGGACTCTATCGGTAATGATATACGGGCGGGAAAATTCTCTTTCGATGAAGGTGCGGCCTACATATCTGACGACAAAGATACACGTAACAACCATGGCATTATGGTCAACGTAGACGAAGAAATGGGAGAGAGAACGTCGCGCTTCAAGATGCAAGACTTACCCCAAGACGTCGCCAAAGTCGTCGACACGCTCAAAACAGGCGAGATTTCCCAGCCATTTACAATGATTAAGAACGGCGGTCAGGAAGTCTGCGCCATCGTTAAAGTCAAGAATCGCATCGAACGCCACCGCGCCAACATGCAAGAAGATTTCCAACTGCTCAAAGACCGAGTACTGGCTAAACGCCGCGAAGAAAAAATTGAGCAATGGATAAAAGACAAGTTAAAGACAACATACGTCAGGATGAACCCGGAAATTGCAGAGTGCAACCTGAAATACTCCGGGTGGCAAAAATGATAAACGTGACCACGTGATGAGCCGTCACTCATATTTACTTAGGCTGGCTTGGACCGGGATGCTCCTCATCCTTGTCCAAGCCTACGCTTTCTCACAAACTGACAGGCCGAGAACGCCGAGCAAGGACATAGTCGAACTCATCCACTCGGATAACCTCAGGCATAATCAATTTCTCAATCCCGACGCCCGCATCCTAACGGGCAACGTACATTTGTTCCATAACGGGATTCAAATGTACTGCGACAGCGCATACCAATACGAAACTACGAACTCTGTCGAAGCGTTCGGACACGTGAAAATCATCCAAGGAGACACACTTTCTCTAACGGGCGACTATCTTTTTTATGACGGGAACACGCAGCTCGCGCAAGTACGCCACAACGTCGTAATGAAGCACCGCGAATCCACGCTCTACACCGACAGCCTCAACTATGACCGCCTTTACAACATAGGCTACTTTTTCGAGGGCGGTCGCCTCGTCGACGGAGACAACATCCTGACGTCCGACTGGGGCGAATACTTTCTTAATACGAAAGAAGCCCTTTTCAACTACAACGTCCACCTCACCAGCCCGAAATTTGACCTCACATCCGATACCTTGCATTATAACACGCAGACTAAATGGGCCGAGGTGATGGGGCCGTCTAACATTAAGGATAAGGAGAACAACATCTACACTGAGCATGCCTACTACAACACCACCACCGAGAACGTCCGTCTGATGGATCGTTCCGTAGTAGCCAACAAAAACGGCAGGCAAATGATAGGCGACAGCATCTCATATGACAAACAGAGCGGCATGATGCGCGCTTTCGGCAACGTCATATACGATGACAAGTCCAACAAAAACATGCTCACGGGCGAATACTGCCAATACAACGAACTGACTGGCCAAGCCTACGCCACAGACAAAGCCTTGCTCAAAGATTATTCCAACATCACCGACACGCTATTCGTCCACGCAGACACGCTCCGCCTGTACACCTACAATATGGATACAGACTCCGTCTATCGCGTGCTGCACGGCTACTTCCACGTCCGTGCCTACCGTTCGGACGTGCAGGCCGTATGCGACTCGCTCGTCTACAACACCGGCATCCGACGGATGGCCATGTACCGTGATCCCATCGTATGGAACAATAAGCAGCAACTGCTCGGTGAGGAAATCTATACTTTCCTCAACGACTCCACCATCGACAGCGTGCGCGTTGAGAACCAAGCCCTGCTGGTTGAACAGTTCGACAGCATCCACTATAACCAAGTGACAAGCCAAATCATGAAGTCGTACTTCGAAAAAGGAGAAATCCGAGAAAATCAAGCGGAGGGCAACGTTTACGTCATCTACTACCCCTTGGACGAGGACAGTGTCATCGTTGGACTGAACTATACAGAAACGAGCCAGCTGAGAATGTTCATGGAAAACCGGAAGCTCAAAAGGATATGGACACCCGAAGCGACAGGTACATTCTACGACGTCTCGATCATTCCAAACGACAAACTCAGGCTTGAAAACTTCGCGTGGTTCGACTACATTCGCCCTCGTGACAAATTCGATCTGTTCGAATGGCGACCGAAGAAAGCCGGCACAGAACTCAAAAAGCAAATACGGCGCTCCGCACCACTGCAAACCTTGGGCAAAAAAGCGTAACCAAACAAGTCATGGGAGGAATCATTCAACTATTGCCTGACTCCGTCGCCAACCAAATTGCGGCGGGAGAGGTTATCCAACGTCCTGCATCCGTCATCAAAGAGCTGGTCGAAAACGCTATCGATGCCGGTGCCTCGCTCATCCAAGTATGGGTCGTGAATGCAGGGAAAACCAACATCCAAGTAGTAGACAACGGTTGCGGACTTTCTGAAACAGACGCACGCTTGGCATTTGAGCGGCATGCCACGTCGAAAATCCGAAACGTCACAGACCTGTATGCCCTTCATACTATGGGCTTCCGCGGAGAAGCGCTGCCATCTATTGTAGCCGTAGCACAGGTCGAACTGAAAACACGCACCGCCGAAGAAGAATTGGGAACACGCCTTCTCATCGAAGGGTCGAAGATCATTGAACAAGAACCCATCGCCTGCCCCGTAGGTGCCAATTTCTCGGTCAACAATCTCTTCTACAACATTCCGGCCCGGCGCAAATTTCTCAAATCCAACCAAACGGAACTAAACAACATCCTGAACGAATTCGAGCGCATCGCGCTGGCCAACCCGTCTGTTGCCATGCAGCTCCACAACGAAGGGAACTGCCTGCTCAACCTCCCGGCCGGCAAACTGCGCCAACGCATTCTGGGCATCTTCGGAAAGAAGCTCGACAAGAACCTTATCCCCATTCATGTGGACACCACACTCGCCAAACTAGACGGTTACATCGGTACACCAGAAAGTTCGAGAAAGAAAGGTGCGCAACAATTCTTCTTTGTTAACGGTCGCTACATGCGACATCCCTACTTTACACGGGCTGTGCTGTCCGCCTATGACCGCCTGATACCCGAAGGAGAGAACATTCCGTTCTTCATCCACATTAATGTCGACCCAGCCCGCATTGACGTCAATATCCATCCGACTAAAACTGAAATAAAATTTGAGGACGACCAAGAGATCTGGCACATCATCGTTGCTGCGGCACGTGAAGCTTTGGGCAAATTCTCATCCGTGCCAACTATTGATTTCGACGTCAGTTTCCGCCCGGATATCCCCGCTTTCTCAGACAACAAGCACGCGACAATCCCGTCTGTCAAAATCGACACGGGCTACAACCCTTTTGACCATCCGTCTGTCCCGCAATCATACAGAACTCCAAACAGCGGTGCCTCACAATGGAATGAACTATACGACACACTGCAACAGTCTCCCGTAACTTCCGCCAACAGCCATGATGAAGAGACAACGCCGCAAAATGTGCCCGACAGCCTTTTCGAAGATACTGAAACAGACTGGGAAAGTGTCGATACGGATTTCATCCAATTCAAGGGTCGTTTCCTGATCACCTCAGTCAAATCCGGCCTTATGCTCATCGACCAACATCGCGCCCACGTCCGTATCCTTTACGAAAACTACAAACGAAACATCGAAGAGCAACATGGGTTGTCACAAGGGGTACTCTTCCCCCAAATGATGCAACTGTCCCCTTCTCAGGCCAAACTCTTGACCGATGTTATGGACCAGCTGAAATACATCGGCTTCGACCTTGCTCCAATGGGCGGTGGGAGCTACGCTATCAACGGTGTCCCCTCCGGGACCGAAGGCCTCGACCCTGTGCAATTACTGCTCAATATCATCGAGGAAATCTCCCAAGGAAGCAATAAGAAACTTGGTGACGAAATCTACCACACGATAGCATTCGCCATGGCTAAGAAGGTGGCGGTTCCCATCGGTCAGGTGATTGGAGAAAAAGAAATAAAAGCCCTCGTGGAACAACTCTTCGCCTGTGAAACGCCAAACTATACTCCGGACGGAAAGACTGTCATTGTCATTATCCCACAGGACAACATAAACCGGCTGTTCGGTTAAATCTTCTGTGCGAAAGCCATCTTCAACGCGTACTACCACTCGCAATTCGCACACGCCAAAATCCTAACAACATCAAGGGCGGCTTCCTGCAATCGGAAGCCGCCCTTGATGTAATTAATAATGTGTCAGCCGCTCTCAAAGAATACCTTGCGCCATCATAGCCTTGGCTACTTTCATGAAGCCGGCCACATTGGCTCCCCGCACATAGTTCACATAACCGTCCGGCTGTGTACCGAACTTCACACACTGCGCATGGATATTCTGCATGATCTGTTGAAGCCGCTGGTCGACTTCTTCTGCTGTCCAACTGAGCTTCTGTGCGTTCTGCGTCATTTCCAGTCCCGACACCGACACGCCACCGGCGTTGGCAGCTTTGCCCGGAGCATAAAGAATCTTGGCTTCGAGGAAAGCATCGATGGCCTCAGGTGTCGACGGCATGTTAGCACCCTCGCTCACTGCAAAGCAGCCATTAGCCAAAAGTGTCTTGGCGTCTTCTCCTGTCAGTTCATTCTGCGTTGCGCTCGGCATGGCGATGTCACACTTCTCACCCCAAGGACGCGCCCCGGGAACGTACTTCACACCATACTGCTCTGCATATTCGCGAATACGGCCACGATAAAGATTCTTCAACTCCATGATATAGTCAAGTTTCTCGCGGTCAATTCCGTCCGGGTCGTAAATATACCCATCTGAGTCGGACATCGTCACGACCTTAGCTCCCAATTCTATAAGTTTTTCGGCGGTATACTGTGCCACATTACCAGAACCGGAAATCGTAACGACCTTGCCTTTCAGGTCAATACCACGCGTTTTGAGCATTTCAAGCAAGAAATATACATTACCGTAACCAGTGGCTTCCGGACGGATCAGCGATCCGCCAAATTCAAGTCCTTTTCCGGTCAGCGTTCCGGTATTCTCGCGTGCCAATTTTTTATACATTCCGTACATATAACCAACCTCGCGTCCGCCGACACCGATGTCTCCGGCAGGCACGTCGGTGTCCGGACCGATATGACGCCATAGTTCCATCATGAACGCTTGGCAAAAGCGCATGATTTCCGCATTCGACTTCCCACGCGGGCTGAAATCCGAGCCACCTTTTCCACCTCCCATCGGCAACGTGGTCAATGCGTTCTTAAACGTCTGTTCGAAAGCCAGGAACTTCAAGATGGATTGATTGACCGAAGAGTGGAAACGTATACCTCCCTTGTACGGGCCAATGGCATTATTATGCTGTATACGGTATCCCATATTGGTCTGCACCCGTCCACTGTCGTCCACCCAAGTCACGCGAAACGAGAAGATACGGTCTGGAATGCACAGACGCTCAATCAAATTCGCTTTCTCAAACTCAGGGTGCTCATTATAGACATCTTCGATGGTTTCCAAGACCTCTTGAACGGCTTGGTGGTACTCCGCCTCGCCAGGGAAGCGGCGTTTCAGGGTGTCTAAGACTTCTGCTGCTTTCATACTCTACTTGATAAACGTTTCTTTATATTCTGATTTCATTTGCAAAGGTAATACTTTTTGAACTATAAACAACTATTAAGTATATAAAAATAATGATGGCTTTCAAAAAGACAGCACAGATGCTTATAATCAAACGTCCTGGTCTTGCAGGAAGTCCGTCAGCGTACGGTACATGCTACCCGCGACTTCCAAAAGAAACCGTTAATAATGAAGTAACCCTTGCGCAACGGTTGGTCCCAGCCGGTCTGTCTCCACCTCCCGACACGAAAAATCCAGTCGTAGTGACAGATAATCCTGTCAGGGCGACGGCATTTTCTGTCGCTGCGACCATTTAAACAAATGACCGCTTACCTATTATAATAGGCATACACGTTATACACATGCAACGGGTTCATATCCCCAAAACATACGAAGGAAAAGCAAGCGGAGCCGAGCATGAAAAAACACCCCACTCACAAAAGGTACTCAACTAATGGCTGAAAAATTGACATTACGTCCCCGCCACTGACGAAGAGTTGACCATATCATGCTGTGCTGTGGCAAGTTTTCGTAAGGATCAACCCGCAAGACTTCTTCGGCAGCCTCGCGCGCCACAGACAACAAATCGACATCGCGAACAACGTTCGCTATCTTCAAATCAAATGGCAATCCGCTTTGTTGCGTGCCTTCGAGGTCGCCTGGGCCACGCAATTTCAAATCCTCTTCTGCTATGCGGAAACCATCCGTCGTCTCCACCATGACACCGATGCGCCTGCGCGTTGAATCACCCAGCTTGTAACCCGTCACCAAAATGCAGTACGACTGGTCGCCTCCCCTGCCGACGCGTCCTCTCAACTGATGCAACTGCGCCAGCCCGAAGCGTTCGGCGTCCTGAATGACCATCACCGTGGCATTAGGAACGTTCACCCCCACCTCAATGACGGTCGTACTGACAAGTATCTGCGTTTCCCGCCGCAGAAAAGCCTGCATGGCAGCCTCTTTTTCCTGCGGCTTCATCTTCCCGTGCAATTTCCCGACCTTATAATCCGGGAAAGCCTCGCTCATCGCGACGAAACCGGTTTCAAGATTCTTCAAATCGCTCCGCTCACTCTCTTCAATCAGGGGATAAACCACGTACACTTGCCGCCCTTTTTGCAGTTCCTTACGCATACCTCCGTAAAGCAAATCGAGGCGGTCTGAATAATAGTGAAGAGTTCGTACCGGCTTCCGTCCTGCGGGCAACTGATCAATGACAGAAACATCGAGGTCGCCATAAACAGTCATAGCCAGCGTTCGGGGTATCGGGGTAGCCGTCATGACGAGAATGTGCGGCGGATTGACGTTCTTGCTCCACAACTTAGCCCGCTGCTCCACACCAAAACGATGCTGTTCGTCTATCACGACAAGCCCAAGATTCAAAAAAGCGACAGTCGGTTCGATAACAGCATGCGTACCCACCAGAAGATTGACAGAGCCATCGGACAAGCCGCTCAACACGGATTCGCGCCGCTTTCCTTTGACACTTCCGGTCAACAGTTCAACACGAATGGGAAGTCCGCCGGTCATCTGGACAAGCGTCGCATAATGCTGTTCGGCCAAGATTTCAGTGGGAGCCATCAAGCATGACTGATATCCGTTATCGCCTGCAATGAGGCAAGCCATGAGGGCCACCATCGTCTTGCCAGAACCGACGTCACCATGCAACAAGCGATTCATCTGGCGGCCACTGCCCAAATCGGCACGGATTTCCTTCATCACACGTTTCTGCGCGTCCGTCAACTCAAAGGGGAGCTTCTCGCGATAAAACTGCATGAAAAGATCACCGACCTTGGAAAAGACGAAACCACGGAACTTCATTTTCCGGTTCTTGGCATAACGAAGGATGTCTAACTGCAAAAAGAACAGTTCGTCGAATTTAAGACGCCGCTCTGCCTGCGCCAAGTATTCCGTATTCTGTGGAAAATGCAACGTCCGCAACGACGGCGCCAACGGACACAGTCGGTAACGCTCCATGAGATAGGCCGGAAGGCTTTCTTCGGGTTCAGAAGCTGGCAAGTTGGAAAATGCGGTGCGCATGATGTCGGCCATCGTCCTCGACGTGAAGTTATGCCGCTTCATCCGCTCCGTTACCCGATAATAGGGTTGGAACGTACACGCGTCTGACTTGAATTTCTCTGCATGCTCGAGCTCGGGATGGGCAAACGAGATATGACCGTTGTAGAACGTCGGCTTACCTAACACGATGAGGAGCTGGCCTATTTTATAGTTAGCCTCCACGCGTTTGTAAGCATTGAACCACACAAATTCTACCGTGCCTGTCCCGTCTGAGAACAAAGCCTTCAAACGTTGCTTGCGCCCGACCCCTTCCACTTCATAGTCCACAATGCGTCCACGAAGCTGTACGTAAGGCATTCCTTCGTGTATCTCGTTCACACGATGCACAGCTGTGCGGTCTATATACTTATAGGGGAAATTATATAACAAGTCCCGCACGCTCCTTACGTCAAGCTCTCCCGCAAGCAGCTTGGCGCGTTCGGGGCCTACGCCTTTAAGATATGTAATATCCTGGTATAAATAACTCCGGATGGCCACTCCGTCCTTTGTTATAACATTGAGGGTTCCAACCTCATTCAATCGAGGAGCATGTCGTGCTTTATTTTCTCAACCACTTCCGCCCCACGCAAACGTTCTACTATGGCAAAAGCGAATGGAAAGACTGCACCTGGGCCGCGGCCGGTAATGATATTCCCGTCCACCTCGACCATTTTCCCCGTACATACCGCGCCATCAAGCTGAGGCTCAAAACCGGGATAACAGGTGGCCCGCCGCCCGGCCAACAGACGGCTTCGACCCAATAAGGCAGGGGCTGCACAAATGGCCGCTACGGGACGGCCGCTTTGCACATGGCTAACCATCGCTTTCCGAAGGCCGTCATGTAGTCCGAGATTCGTCATTCCGGGCATTCCACCTGGGAATACGAGCATTTCGCTGTCTTCGACACCGCAACGGCGGAAAAGGTTGTCAGCCATAATCGGTATGTTGTGCGCCCCGCGGATAAGACGCGCTCCCGTGATCGACACGGTCAGCACCTCAATCCCTGCCCGGCGCAGGATATCCAGCGTACCCAATGCTTCGATTTCTTCGAAGCCGTCGGCTAAAAAAAGATGTACCATATTCTATCGTTCTGTTGATTATATCTGTTTCCTTATTTCAAACAAGCCAAGTAACGGCGGATTGTCTCTTGCAAGCCGAGGTAAAGCGCATCGCAGATAAGAGCGTGCCCTATGCTTACTTCGTCCATCCAAGGAATACATTCATGCAGATAGGCCAAGTTCTCCAAGCTCAAATCATGCCCGGCGTTCAAGCCCAAGCCAAGTTGTTTCGCCACATTGGCTGCTTCCACGAACGGTGCCACAGCACCCTCACGATCAGCGGCATAACCTGCTGCATAAGGCTCAGTGTAAAGTTCCACGCGGTCAGCACCACAAGCAGCCGCTCCTTCAACCATGGAGGTGTCTGCCGAAACAAAGATCGAAGTCCGGATTCCCGCTGCTCTCATTTCGGTCACAACGTTTTTCAAAAAAGCTGCATGCGCCACCGTATCCCACCCATGATTGGAGGTCAACTGTTCCGGGGAGTCTGGCACCAAGGTCACTTGGGCCGGCCGCACTGCCAGCACCAACTCGCGGAATCTCTCGTCGGGATACCCCTCGATGTTAAACTCCGTGCGCAACGCTGGTTTCAACGCAAAAACGTCCGAACGCCTGATATGTCGCTCATCAGGACGCGGATGTACTGTGATGCCTTGCGCACCGAACGATTCACAATCGAGCGCCACTGCCAGCACATTCGGATTGTTCCCTCCCCGTGCATTTCGCAACGTGGCGACTTTATTTATATTCACGCTAAGTTTTGTCATTGCCTGCTATGCTTTATCGGATCATTGAGCCCATTTAATTAGTCGCTAGGAAATGGCCGCATTCCAGCTTTACCGAGAAGAAAGCCCGCTTTCGCTTGTTCCAGCGCGCACCTTTCCGTATATTTGCAAAATTAATAAAAAAACTTCGTTCCGAGACATAAGAAACCAAGGGAATAAATGTTTTTTCCATTCATACTTACGAAAAAGATGAAAATAACGTTATTCGGGAACACCTGCCAAGCTGAGAAAAGCCAATACGTGCATCAAGTCATCGGAAAACTGTCACAGCATGGAGCTACCATAACCATAGAGCCTTCGTTCCGGGCATATCTCGACACGATAGGTTTCCCGATTGCCTCATTTGAGAGTGACAAGGAATTGCAAGGCGTTGACTTAGCCGTCTCAATCGGCGGCGACGGCACATTCCTAAGTACAGCCGCTCACGTCGGCGACAAGAATATCCCCATCCTCGGTGTCAACACGGGACGGCTGGGATTTCTGGCCGACATCTCGCCGGAATACATCGACCAAGCCATCGATGCTTTGTTCCGGAAAGACTACGCTATCGAGAGCCGAAGCATCATCGAAGCCACCAATGACGAACGGCCCTTCAACCACTACCCCTTTGCCCTGAACGAAGTTGCCGTGCTCAAACACGACAACTCCTCTCTAATCGACATCCGCACTGAGATAGACGGTGAGCTCCTCACGCACTACATCGCCGACGGCCTCATCGTCAGCACGCCGACTGGTTCAACCGGCTACTCCCTTAGTGCAGGCGGACCGGTCATCGTGCCCGGGACACAGACGCTCTGCCTTTCAGCCGTCGCCCCGCACAGCCTTTACATCCGCCCCGTCGTCTTGAACGATGACGTCACCATCACCCTGACCGTACAAAGCCGTAGCCACAACTTCCTTGTCGCCATCGACGGCCGCAGCGAAAGTTTCCGCTCCGGAACTACAATCACACTCCGCCGGGCTCCCTATGATATTAAAGTCATGAAAATACGCCACAAGAACTTCTTCGACACACTGCGGACGAAGATGATGTGGGGCGCGGACAACCGTTTATGATCACCGGACAAATAAGGTGAAAGACGAAACGCCAAATGAAGAGAGAGTTCACGCCCTTCCGATTAGCCAAGCCGCAATCTATATTCGTGAGACATAGACAATGAACTTCAAGAAAGCCATCTCGAAACACACATTGAGCTCCATGTGGTCCAGCACACGTTGGCTGTGGAACGTGTGGCAGGGTCACCGCATACAAGCCACCCTGAATACCATTATCGGCATACTGAACGTCGCGGCGGGACTCACTTTCGTATGGGCCACCAAGCTGACCATCGACATCGCCACACACACAGACGCCCGCCTCACCCTGAACGAGGCCTTACTCCTGCTCTCCGCCATTCTTGCCGTCGAGATCGCCTTAGGTATGTGCAGCCGATGGATTCGCGCCACACTGGGAGTGAAAGCCCAAAACAGCATGCAAGCGCGCACTTTCGGCCACTTGCTTCACAGCACATGGCGCGGACTTCAATCCTACCACAGTGGTGACATGCTCAACCGTATCGAGAAAGACGTCACAACGGTCGTGAGCTATCTGACCGAATCGCTTCCTGCGCTCATCACAACCGTAGTCCAATTCGCGGGAGCTTTCCTCTTTCTTTTCCTAATGGACCGCACGCTGGCACTCATAATTGTATTTCTGCTCCCGATATTCCTGGTCATCAGCCGCCTCTACGTCAGCCGAATGAAAGCACTCACCCATCAAGTCCGCTCGACAGAAAGCCGCATCCAGGCACTCGTGCAGGAAAGCATACAGCACAACCTCGTCATCAAAACGCTCGAACGATGCGCAACCGTGCTGGCCAACCTCCAGACACTGCAAGGACAACTTTGCGGCGAAGTCCGCCACAAGACCCGTTACTCACTCATCTCATCCGCGGTGATGAACATCGGATTTTCGGCGGGCTACCTTTTCACATTCGGCTGGGGCGTCCACAACCTTTCGGATGGGCTCATCACATACGGCGCCCTCATCGCTTTTGTCCAACTGGTAGGACAGATTCAAGGCCCTGCCCGCAACCTTACCCGTTTCATCCCTATTTTCATCAGCGCGTACACCTCAGCCGAGAGGCTCATCGAGCTGGAACGCATCCCCCCCGAAGACACTGCAACGAACACGAAAAACCTTAAAGGAGGAGTAGGCATCCGCCTGCGCGACGTAACATTCTCTTATGCCCCGACCGAGCGGAAAATCATTTCAAACCTGAAATTCGACTTTCCGCCCGGAAGCCGCACAGCCATACTCGGAGAAACGGGTGCAGGGAAAACGACCCTCGTACGCATGTTGCTTGCCCTGGTAAATCCAACCCACGGAAGCATCACCCTCTACGACGCCACGCACGCCCTCCCGGTCACGACTTCCACCCGAAACCTTTTTGCCTATGTGCCCCAAGGCAACACCCTGCTAAGTGGAACCATCCGCTCGAATCTTCTCCTTGGCAACCCGAAAGCCACCCCCCAGCAGATGGAGCAGGCCCTATGCATGGCCCAAGCCGACTTCGTATTCTCGCTTCCCGAAGGGCTCGACACGCCCTGTGGCGAACAAGGAGGAGGACTTTCCGAGGGACAGGCACAACGCATCAGCATAGCCCGCACACTGCTGCGCGATGCGCCCATCCTGCTCTTCGATGAAGCTACCTCCGCCCTCGACAACGACACGGAAGCCAAAGTGATTGAACAAATCGTCCGCCACTTTTCAGACCGCACGCTCATTTTCGTCACACACCGCCCCTGCGTACTTGAATACTGCACACAACACCTCCATATGGAACGGGAAAAAACATAAAGTGGCAAACTTTTTCAGCCATAGGCTTGCCAGTTTCATCCGGAAAGCCTATCTTTGCACCCAGAAACAGTCGGGTAAGTGCTGCACGGCCAGCTCCCTTCGAATCCTCCAGGGCTTGACCGCAGCAAAGGTAGTTGGTTGTAGCGGCGCGATGCAGAGAGCTTACCCACCCGCCTCTTTAGCTCAGTTGGCCAGAGCACGTGATTTGTAATCTCGGGGTCGTTGGTTCGAATCCGACAAGAGGCTCACCAAGCAAAGCGGCACACAGTTTGATAAACTGTGTGCCGCTTTCCATTTTATCACTTCGAAAGGAACATAAATGTAACATGGTTCCACATCTGCAAGCACTTGAACATCACCCCATAAACATCCACTACGACGGCCAGCCGTCCCGTAATGTCTACCGCACTGATGGATTTTACAGGACGGCTGACAAACTCTTCTACACCCGTACCTGCCGTTTCCCTCACCCCCGGATTGTTCTTCCTGACAGACACATGACAACGAAAACGGAAGAAAAAAACGCCTATATGACCGCCACGACACATCAATTCAGCCATAAGAGACAGATCATTCGGATTTATTTACTTAAATTTGGAGCGCGAAAAACGCGAACAACTATTCCTTATCACTTGAGTTCAACTTATAAATGCAACTTTTTGGGTG
>UMEP01070374.1_pt1 | contig 21380 bp, 28 predicted proteins | sample 1964771 | NCBI WGS metagenome assembly UMEP01 (sample SAMEA4836022, study PRJEB28245) | human gut metagenome | biome: gut microbiome; material: fecal sample | place: Denmark | collected 2008 | reverse complement strand
GTGTAGGGGATCGCATTCTGGGTAATCACCAGGTCGATCGCCTCGAGGAAGGTTCCGGTCGATTTCAGAGCATGCACGACCTGATCCGAAACGAGTTTCGGGATGATGATCTGATTCTCGGCCGTACCGGTGAACAGTTCGGCACGCAGTTCGGGCTTGATGTCGCCCTTGGTGGCAACGCCGCGCATGTAGTCGATGAAGGCCGAGCGCAGCTCCTCCTGGTGCCGGGCGGCACGTTCCTCGGCCGTCTTGCCATCGTCGCCGCCGACACGGCGTGCCGACGATGCCGCGCGCGCCTCGTCCTCCTCGAGCAGCGCAATACGCTCGTCGAGGGCTTCATACTCCTTCTTCAGGCCGTCATACCGGGCCCGCTCCTCGGGGGTGAAGCCCTTGGCCTCACGCTCCTCGGCCACATCCAGCATCTGCGACATCTTGGCCGCCAGCGCTGCACGCTCTTCCTTGAGTTCCTTGATTGTCTTCTTCATGATGTGTATGGTGGTTAATGGTTTGCGATTCTGGCGTACAGGGCCACCCGCTCGCGGGCGAGTTCCATGGCTGCCTCCGACGGACGCGCCGCCGCCCGACGCAGTTCATCGACTGCCTCCCGTTCGTCAGCTGCCGCACGTTCGGCCACGGCCGAGGTGGTCGGATAGGCGCCATTGACGACAATCGACAGATCGTACAGCTTCGAGATCTTCGTCACCACGCGCTGGTCGTACTCCAACCCGTTTGACTCGCTGCGCCACGTCCAACGGTCCTCCGCCACCTTGAACTTGAAGCTGCACTCCCTGATATCGCCCCGGCGGACGAGTTCCAGCAAGTCGTTGCCGCGGGTCGTGTCCGGAGCGTCGAATGCGAAGTGGAGGCCGTTGTCATCGATGCGGATCCCGAGGGTTCCCTCGCCGTTGCGCGAGCGGGCCAGCACATCGACACAGCTCGTACCGTGGTCCGTGCACATGATGACGTCCGACATGTCGCACCCATCGAAGGAGCCGGTGGCGATCATTTCGATCCATTCGCCCCAGATCGGGTTGCTCCACTCATTGAACGGTACGGCGCGGCCCTCGATCCGTCGGGAGGGCTGGCCGTCGGCTCGCTGCTCGACGTGCAGATCTACGATCCGCATCGTGCGCATCACCGGCCGATTGATTGCCTTGTCCTTATTTTTGTCCATTGCCTTGTGATTTTACAGATTCCATATTCAGCGGCCGGAAGAAGTCGTCGCCGCCCTCGTAGGCATCGAGATCCTCCGCCGCGCGGATCTCGTTCGGCGACATCGCCCCGATGTTGTACATCTGCCGGTAATAGTTCGTGCGCGATGCCGTGTCGGCCCGCAGCAACCCCCGGGCGTCGATATCGACGTAGAGCCGCCCCTTCTCCGACTCGAGGAACAACTTGTCGTTCATCTCCTCCTCGACCTTGGTGATCCACGGCGAGAGGGTCACGTTGTAGAACTCGATGTTCTGCTGCTCGTTGTTCGAGTAGGTCGAGTGGCTCAAGTCGCCGACCATGTGGGGCGGTACACCGAAGATGGTCGCAATCTCGTCGATCGACTGAACGCGCGTGGCGATGAACTGCGCATCCTCGGGCGGGATCGTGATCGCCGAATAGTCGAGACCGCCCTCGAGCAGCAGCGGTTTCCCGGCATTCTGCGCCCCGAAATAGTTGTCGGATAATTGTTTGTAGAGCCGCTTCCACGCCTCCTCGCTCAACTCCGTCGGGTTTTTGAAGACACCGGTCGTGCGGCAGCCGTTGCGGTAGAACGAGCGTGCGAACTCCACGGAGTTGTTCGCCAGTTCAAGCAGGCGGGCATGGTGGCGGATCGGCGAGAGGCCGAGCAGGCCGTTTACCGAAAGGCCCTTGATGTGCACGACGTCGCGGCTCGGGATCCGGGCCGAGTTGCCGAGGATCGAGTAGAAGATGTCGTCGTCACCCTCCCACAGCGAGACGTTCTCCGGCAGGACGAAGTCCAGGCGCGCCGGGTACTCGTGCCGGTCACGCTCGGTGATGAAGGCGTAAGCATTGCCCCGCAGCAGGGCCGAGACCATCAGCGCCTCACGCAGCGAGACCCCGTTCATCTTCGGGCTCGGCTTCATCAGCAGCCGCGTCACCGGATGGTCGCTCCGCAGTATCCGACGGCGGTCATCGACGCGCTCCTTGACATGAACCGGGAGAGTAGAGAAGCAGTCGGAGATCAGCCGCACACACGACCAGACGGTCGAGATCTTCAGGGCGAGATCGTCGTCTACGTCCTCCATCTTACCCATCGTATTGGAGAGACCTCCCCGGCTGACGATGACCGGAAGACCCGCCCAGGAGGCGGCGCGTGCCACTATGTTGCGAAAGAATCCCATCGTTTGCGATTTGCTCACCACAAAGTTCCGACACGGATTCCAGGAAAAAGGTTAATGCCATTAACTTTCGGAGGTTAATGGCATTAACTTTTTGCAAAATCGCCCCTGCAGGCTATTTTGAGCGGGGTCGCTTCCGCCGGCAGAACTGGCTGTAGGCACTCTTGAAACTCTGAAAACTTGAGAAGCGCCGCTCCCCTACCACCTCGGCATACTGCCGTTCGGTAGCCTCGTAGGCCTGTTCGTTGGTTTCGTAGTAGGCCAGCATCTTCACGTAGCGCTCGTAGAAGCCCTGCGACCCGGAGATGAACCGCCGGGTGGGCTCGTCCAGTTGGTAATTCGTCGTTGTCTGATTCATGATATCATTCGTTAAAAGGTTCGCAATCCCCGTTCCTCGTAGATCGACCGGGCCGGCGGCGTGCGCTGTGCGCTCATCCACTCGCCGATGGCCTCGATCGCGGCCACCACGCCGTCGATCTTCTCCGGACTGCGGTTCTTCACCGGCTTGAGGTTATCGTTCGCATCGCGGTAGACCACCACGTTCGAGACCATCCACCGCAGGACCGGATTTCCGTAGTGTTCCAAATCCCCCGACCGGGCCAGCCGCTCGAACTCCTTGGTTGGCGGCGAGATGTTCGAGATCGACTGCTGGAAGCCGTCCATCGGCAGGCCGTCGTTCAACAGGTCGATGACCAGCTGCGAGGAGTTCCAACGGTCGTAGCCGATCTTGCGGATGTCGTACTGCCCGGCCAGGCGGGCGATGTCACGGCGGATCACCTCGTAGTCGGTGACGTTGCCCGGCGTGACGCGCAGCAGCCCCTGCCGCACCCAGACGTCGATGTTCGCATTCTCGCGCTGCATCTCGCGCCGCGTGCGGTACTTCTCTTCGGGTATCCAGAAGAAGGGCAGGAGCTGCGTGCGGTCGTTCTCGTGGAAGGCCAGCACCAGCGACGAGAAGTCGTTCACCGACCCGAGGTCGAGCCCCGCGTAGCACGCGCACCCGGCCAGCGACTCGACGGGCGTTTCCGAGCGGCATGCGCACCAGACGTCGTCGGCGATCCAGATGTCCGAAGCCTGCACCCAAAGGTTGAAGTTCTTCGTCAGGATGGCGCTCTCCTGCTCGGGCTTCGTCCGCATCGTGTGGTACTGTTCCTCGAGGAACTCGGGCTTGACCGAGGCTCCGAAGCAGGGGTTCGACTTCACCCACGTCGCGGGATCCGAGAGCTCCTCGCGCGAGTCCTGGGTGTAGATCATCGCCAGCAGCGCATCGTCCTCGAAGATCCCCTCGAGCATCTTGATCGCACTCGACCGGTAGGTGAAGCAGGGCCCCGCGAGGTTGAAACCGGCAGTCGTGATGATGCACAGCAGCGGCTGGCGGCGGGCGCCCATCGACGACTTCATGACGGCATAGACCTCGTCGGTCTTGTGGGCGTGGAACTCATCGACAATCGTGCAGGAGGCGTTCTTGCCGTCGAGCGTGTTGGCGTCCGACGACAGCGGCTTGAAGACCGAACCGGTCGCCTCATAGGAGATCGACCCGCCGGCCGAGCGGAAGACCTTCGCCCGCCGCGAGAGCGAACAGCGGCGGACCATCTCCTGCGCCGCCCCGAAGCACTCGCGGGCCTGGTCGCGCGTCGTGGCGCAGGAGTAGACCTCGGCCCCCGACTCGCCGTCGGCAAAGAGCATGTAGCAGCCGATACCCGCCAGAAGGGTCGTCTTGCCGTTCTTGCGGGCCACCTCGAGGTAAGCCTCCCGGAAGCGGCGCGTGCCCGTCGCCGCGCGGCGGAACCCGAAGAGGTTCCACAGGAAGAACTGCTGCCAGGGTTCCAGCTCGATCGGCCGGCCGGCCCACTCTCCCTTGATGTGCGGCAGGTGGCGGATGAAGTCGATCGGCCGGGCTGCGGCCCGCTCGTCGAAGTACCAACCCCGCTCGACGGCCTCGGCCCGGTCGCGGAAGTAACGCTCGACAGCCATGCGGACATAGCGGCTCACCGGGATGCGCCCGTCGCGCACATCCACGGCATACTGCTCGGCCGGATGCAACTGCTTCCTCATGACTGCCCCACGAACTGGTCAAACGGATCGGTGATCTTGGCCGCATCTTTGCGATCGCCGGCATCGGCCGACTCGACCTGGCGGCGCGACACGGGCGAGAGGCCGAACTGCGCCCCGACCTTGTTCACCACGTCGAGCGAATCCTTGAAGAGCCTGGCCGACGGATGCATCGAGACCGACACCCCGTTCTGGGTCTTCGTCTCGATGAAATATCCCGGACCGGAGGCGATGTCGGCGTAAGCCCTCTTCAGATTGGCATAGGCCACCGCGTAGGCCGCCAGCAGCGGGATGTCAAGTTTGGTGAGCACCTTCCAGGAGATCAGCATCCGGGCCGTGCGGTCGAAGATCTTCCGCGCGTCGTCGGCCAGCCAGGAGGGCGCCGTGGCTTTGGTGACGGGTTTGCAGACGCCCCGCGCCGGGGTCTCCGTCTCCGTTTTCGAGGTCCGGCATTTCCGAAGCGTGCCGCGCATCGCCTTGACCTCATCAGGCAGTGGTTTTCTTCCCATCGTGTATTCTCAAATTATTTTCAGATTTTGGATGTGTGTGTTCTTGACTGGGGTGGCGGTTGATAGGCGCCAACCCTCCCGTGATTTCGACCCCCTACCCCCCCACAGGCAGTCCGATGCGGTTCCGATCGCCTCCGGATCGTAATCCGGCCGGGGTTCCGGACCGTCGTCGGATACGAAGCCGCCAACCGTTGCGCCGCTCACGATCAGCCACTTCGTGCGTTAACCCTGCGCTGTCTGAATGCCCGTAAAACCGTAAGAAGGGCCCGAATTTCGTATCATATAAGTCCCGGAAGTAATTATATATACACACCTCATCCGCCCGGTCTGCGGCCCGATTCGATGGCCTTTTCGACCAGCTTCGCCGGCGTGTTGCGGATCAGCATCCGGGCGTGGACCTCCTCGGCATAGATGCGCGTCGTGTTGGTGGTCGTATGCCCGAGCATGTCGCGCACGGTCTCGAGATCGACACCCGACTCGACCATCAGGCAGGCGCACGTGTGACGCAGCGAGTGCGCCGTGATGTTCGGCCGCCGGATCCCGATCGCGGCCAGCCGCTGGTGGACGATCTGGCTGATCGACGTCCGCCTCAACCGGTGGCTGTTCTTCGGATAGGCACTTGCGAAGAGCGCTTCTCCCGGCCGGGCGCCGCGCACGGAGATGAAGTCCGAGAGCAGTTCAACGATCGTATCGGGCAGAGCCAGCGCCTCGACCTTCTCATGGCGTCCCTTGCGCTGGATGTAGAGTACGGGCACGCCTTCCTCCGTAAAGTCGAAGTCGTCGATATTCACACGCTCGACCTCACACGTGCGCAGCGCCAGCAACAACATCATCGCCAGCATCAGCCGGTCGCGCTTGCCCTTGAAGGTCGAGACATCCACCGAATCGAGCAGCCGCGCCGCCTCCTCGGAGGTGAGGCGTCCCTTGCGGTGGCCCCGGTAGCGGACCGACGAGCGGACCCCGCTGCCGATGTCGGAGTAGTAGCCGCGGGCCGCGCAGTATTTGTAGAACATCCGCACGGCCGTGACGTAGCCATCGACCGTGAGGGCCGAGCGCCCCTGCTGCTCGAGGGCCTGCTTCCAGGCGAGGATGTGGCGCCGGGCCGGGCATCGCGGATCGACACGCTGCGCCGCGAGCCAGCGGAACCAGAGCTGGACCTTCGTCCGGTAGCTTGTGCGCGTGGTCTCCATCACGTCGAGGTTCTGCATCCACTCGTCGATCACCTCGATGATCGTGGCGCTGGTGTTCATCGGCGGGAGGTTCGTTTGTGGGCCTCGCGGCCCGATTTACGGTTGTGGCAGGCGTCGCACAGGCTCTGCAGGTTCTGCAGGTCGAGGGCGGCACCGCCTTCGTTGATTGGGACGATGTGATCGACGACCGTGGCCTCCGTGACAAGCCCCCGGCGCCGGCACTCCTCGCAGAGCGGGTCGGCATTCAGTTTGATCCGGCGCAGACGGCGCCACCGTGCGGACTGATAGAAGGCCGAATTCGCATGAAGGCGGCGGCCCTGGGTTTCGCGCGGCGGCAGATAGGCCCGCCGGGATGGTTTCGGGATGGTTGGCATAGCTTACTTTGTTTTGAGCAGGTCCGGATTGTCGTAGATATTGCCGACTATGTATTTGCTCCACCTATCAATGTGCGATTGACATATATAGCCCACATCAGGATTACCAACTTTAATAGCCCATGGATCTCCGCCTTTAATTAAGAACAAAGCAAAATATCCTTTTTCGGGACGGAACTCGACGCGATGTCTGATTGGACCATCAAAGCTATCGAGGCACTCAATAACATCCCCCTCGAAGATCCGCGTCCCGTTCTTGTCCTTCACGCCCGTAAACTGGCCGACCGTCTCCGGATCGACTTCGTATTGATTGAATCCTTTCGGTGCAGGATCGGGAAATATGAACGAATGGCCGCCCATGCGCAACAGATCGCCCTCGATCCACTTTTCTGTCTTGATCTCTTTTCCTCGAAACAATATCTCCCGTTTCATCTCAATGCTGCTTTAATGGTTCCACTTCGTCCAGGTCAATGACAATGCCCTCGCAAAAGGGTTCGCCGTTGTCCCAGATCGTAAACCAGGCACGCGACAGATTCGACGTAATGCCCCAGTCCAACGGCGTCTCATCCTCCCGGCACCACTCGACCCGAATCAACCGGGGATTGTCTTCGTTGTCGTACTCGTCCGAGATGCGCATGACCGCATTCGACTCGGCCCGCTGGATTGCATCGGAGTCGTCATCCGAGAACTGCTCCCCTTCGAGAATCAGAGCGAAGTCGCCTCCGTCCGCCGCATCTTCCTCGCCATGGATCGCACCACGCATTTCGAGCGTGTCATCCGACCGACAGAACAGCACCAGCAGGTTATTCTCCGCTGCGATCCGTTCCTGATCCCGGGTCATCTCATCCACGGATTCGTTCCCATCGAGCAGCATTGCCAGCTGCTCCTTCGTCATTGTTTTCATATTCGTTTCCCCAGTTTGATAATGAATGTTTCATGATCCGGCGCGCCCCACTCCGGGCGGCCCTGTCCCATCGTGATCCTCTTGCATTCGAACATCATCCTGCGCCGGGTGTAGCCATACGAAAAACACACGGCATCGAAGTGTTTGAATATTGGACCCACGGAACAACCGCCACACAACCGGCCGTCGAATCCTCGCACGTTACACCAACCGAAAGCTCCGTAGCACTCGATCAACCGACGTCTCCAGTACGGGGACTCCTCCCGGTACTCTTCGGGCTTTTCGCCCCGCTCGATCATTTCATACCACTCCTTTTTGAGCGGCAGGTAGAGTATTTTCATATTCCTCGATTTTTCGGTTTTACGATGCTACCCGACCGGTATCTTGTTCAGAGATCGCTCTGGCCAGCGCCTCGCACATGGCCGTAGCTACCTGCGTCACCACGGCATTCCCGAGATACTTCTTCTGCTCTTCCTGCGTGCCGACCAGCACGTAGTCGTCACCGAATCCCTGGATGCGTTTCATCTCGGAGATCCGCAGCATCCGCATCGTGATGTCTACAATACCGTACAGCTCGCAGAACTCCTTGATACGTCGCATCGCCGGGGTATCATCCGCACGTATCTCCCATGCCGGTTGCCCCCGTTCCACCTCCACCAGGTACGGCGGGCGCTTGTCCATCCGTGCGATCAGCGTGAAGCATGGAGCTTCGACAGACCCTCCGGCCGACCGGTATTGCGGATTGAGCAGGAATTTCGCGGAAACAAGGTCCTGCTTCGGATTCGTCAGAAGTGCACCGCACGGGACATCTACCGATCCCGTCTGACCGCCTCCGGAATAGGAATTGACAAAGAAAGGCCGCACCACCTGGAAGCGATCCTTCGTTGTGAGGGTCGGCGCCGGGCTGTCGATCGACGAGTTGTAACCGTTGCCGTAGTAGGCCGAGACAAAGGCGTGATGGTCTACCGTCGTCAGGGTCCCGGCTGGACCTTCGACGCCGATGTTCTTCCCATTCGGATCGCCTCCGAACTGTTTGGACAGGAAATTCACACGGGCCACACCGAGGCGGTTCTGCGTGGCGACCGTCGGGCACGGTGCATTGAGATCCGGAGCGATGTATTTCCCGGTCTTTCCGTTCACCGAATTCCACTTCACGAGGAAGGCGTCCTGCCCTCCGGCCACAAACTTCACCAGCCCGGCGTGGATCCGGTCGAGCGTGGCATCGACGAGCGGCTTGCGGCGCGTGAAGATCGACTCGCCCCGGTCGTCGAAATCCAGCACGTCGCGCACGGCCCGCCAGGGTTTCAGCGAGCCGCCGAACAGATCGGCCGTCGGTTTCCGGGCGTGTGTCGGCCGGGGCCACACCATCGGCAGGCCGACCCGGGCGAAGAGCCCGAAGTAGCGGACCCGCGAGGTATAGGCGCCGAAATCGGCAGAGTTCAGGACGCGATGGTCGAACCGATAGCCGCGGGCACATACCTCCTCCACCCATTTGCGGTAGAGGGTTCCCTTCTGTTCGGGATCCGGAATCCAGACGGGAGCGACTGTCGTCTGCTTCCGCTTGCGGTCGTGTTTGATGTCGAGCGGGCAGCTCTCGGCACCGGTCTCCGGATCGCGGACAACCTTCACCCGAAGCGGGCCCCACTCCATGAACTCGACGACGTTCTCGATCTGGATGTAGTCGGGGCGCAGCTCCTCGATGTAGCGGAACAGATGCTCGGCCAGCGTCCGGCTGTCGGCATCGCGCGACATGCCGCCCTTGGCCCGCGAGTGGTTCGTGCATTCGAGCGACGCCCAGAGCACGACCTTCGCGTCTGGGTTCTTCATGCGCTCGACGGCCGTGTGCGCCTTCAAGGGACCGAGGTCGAGCGTGCGGATATCCTCGGTGAAGTGGCGTGTGTGCGGATGGTTGGCCGCGTGCGACAGGATCGCGTTCGCGTCGTGGTTCACGCAGGCGATCACCCGGGCGCACTTCCGCCCGTCGAGGCGTGCACGCTCAACACCCGTCGAGGTGCCTCCGGCTCCGCAAAATAGGTCGATGTAAAGGAGTTCGGTTGCCATGTCAGAAAAGTTTCAGGTTTTGTGCTTGCGGCTCATAATTCATCCATATGCACTCCTGCATCAGAGTGCCAGATCCGTTTACAATGCCGCTCCGGATATTGTTCCGCTTAAACGGAAACTTGACTTTGTGCCAGTCGGCGTACAATCGATTGGTGAGGTTGCAGTCGTAGCTGCTAACCATGGCCAGCCCATCAATGTGGTGAAGTCGATCCGCCAAGCGTTCGTGGTCTTCCGCCGAAAACTCATAGCGGTAATCATTTCGAGAGTTTCGGCACTCCTGCGGATAGGGAGGATCGCAGTAGAAGAATGCGCCCGGAAAGTCAATCCGATCAATCGCTGTCATGTAGTCGCAGTTCATTATTTGGAAATTGTCGCGAATCTCTGCTGCTACTTCATGCAACTTTTCGACGGCATTTTTCCAGCGGGAAACGCCCTCGCCAGCCCGGGCTCTGACCTGCTGCTTGGCCATGTGCCAGCCTTTTTTTTGCCGCTGCGCACCCAGTCCGAAGAAAGATTGCCGTACCCGAACATAGAACCGGCGGGCCCTTTCCAACTCGGAGATTTCCGCTTCCTCAGTAACCCAACTATTGTCGAACTCGGCCTCCGAATAAGGCGTCAGCCGTAAGGCTCGGACGAGATCCTCTTCGTGATCGCGGAGCTGCGTAAAGAAATTGGTGATTTCTCCGTTGATTTCGTTAGCCGTGCGAATCACATTCCCGTGGTAGTTCAGCGATACGACCATCGATCCGGCGAACAAATCGACAAAGTGCGTAAAACCCACCGGGAAGTTCGCGTAGAGGTATTCGGTCCATGTGAACTTTCCACCGAAGTAGTTAAAAGCTATCGTTTTATTTTTGTTTCCAGACATATTCAAAACTCCATTTTCGGGTTATTCTTCGCTTCCATCACTTTGTTCACTCGCTCGATCTCGTCGTCGATCTCCTTCTCCAACCTCTTGCTGTCGGAGAGTGCCCGGCCGGAACGCGTTCGGAAATACTCCTTCTGCGCCTTGCGCATCCGGGAAACCTTGTCGAAAAACTCTTTGGGGTTCATTACTCAAACAGTGATAATTGTTGGATAATCCTTGCATCCGGGTGGTCAGCTCTGTAAGCCTTGCGCAAAGCCTCCCGAATCCTCTCTCTTTCCGACTTGGATACGTTGTTTTCATCGGCGTGATAGTTATCCCGGAGGAGCGCCTCAACGTCGCCGCAAAAAGGTTTACAGCCGACCGGAATATTGAACTCGGTAAACATTCGATTTGATCGAATACCGTCCTTTGCTTCGTCTTCTGTTTGCATTCTGACGTATACCGTATCCTGCATACGCTTGACAAATAGTTGCGTTCGATCTTCGTTCTGTCTCCCGTTTTCAAAGATTACGGACAAAGCCTCTTCCTTCCGGATTTTGTTGATCCGAGTCCACCCATAAAAGACTCTCAATCTCGGAACTCCCATAAATAAAGCCAATTAGGTAGCACATTCTCGCGGCGTGCGGATCCGCCAGCGGACCCCCTGCGGAGTCTGGACCGTCTCGAAATCCTCCGCCCGGTAGCGGCCGCCGTTCGTCGGAAGCATCTGCACCATCTGCAGGTAGGTGTACAGCCGGCCGCACTCGGCCTCGGCCTGCCGGCGCGTCAGCAGCTCATGATCCCGGCCGACATAGGAGGTGAACGTGCAGAAGGCGCTCCGGTTCCGCCAGGCCCCCTTGTTGTCCATCGCCGCCACGATGCGCCGGATGTCCTCGACGTCATACTTGCGGAGCATCCACCCCAGTTGCTGCCGCGTGAAGGGCTCCGCCATCGCGGCGATCTGCGGGAAGCGTTCGCCGATCCACGCCTGCAGCACATCGACCGCCTCGGACATCTCGGCCGTTTCTCCCCCTGCAACCCCCTTTTCAGAACCTACCGTGTGTGTGTATTCTTCTCTTCTTACTTTCTTACATTCTTCAGTTGTGGTCGATGGCTGGTCGGCGCCCGGTCGGCAGTTGGCCGCATCCTGGTCGGCAGTTGGCCCGCAGGCTGGTCGATCGGCCGTTTCAAACGACTGATATTTTTCGTAATTACAGATCGTTACGATCGTATAGGAGCTGGTCGCACGGATGGTCAGAAAATCCGATTTTTCAAGTTTTGACATGGCCGTCCGCACCTCCCGCTCGGAAAGTCCCGTTTCGCGGGAGAGAATCGACCGGCTCGTGACGAGCTGACCCCGTTCGACGGTGATCCCCCGCCAGCGCTTTGTCTGGAAGTTCGCCATCAGCAGCAGGTGCAGGGCCAACCGCACACAGTTCGTATCGGAATACCACTCCCAATCGAGCAGCCCGCGATGTATCTTGATCCACCCTTCCATGGTCATTTCACTTCAAAGCAGACGAATCCCCGACGCCGCCACATGTGGGCAACGGTCTTGTCGTCGTCGAGTATGAACAGAACCCGGCCGCGCTCCTCCTCGGTCGTCTCCTTGCGGAACTGGTCCCACTTCTGCACCACGGCAGGACGCACGTCTCCGTTCTCGCGCATGATGAGCCGGTAACCGCCGGAGACCAGTCCGAGGTGGCGGGCGATCCACCGTTGCGTCTTCAGCCGCACGCTCTCCCGGCGCGAGGTACAGAATATCACCTCGAGCCGCCGCGCCGCATACGACACGAACGAGCATACGTTCCGCTTGGGCGGATCGTCGAATTCGTCCTCGTAGAAGGCCTCCCAATCGACGGGCGACTCCTCGAGCAACCGTCTGCGAGGCCCCACTTCGGACAGGGTGCCGTCGATATCGACGACCATGATCGGTCTCTTCGCACTGTGTTTCATTCCGGGAAAAATTTGTGGTTACCACCGGCCGCGACGGCCGCGGGCAAAGGGATTCGGCATGCAGTCGAGACGGCGCCGACGCTCCTCTACAGAATGCTGACGACTACCGTCTGTATTACAACACATTCCGAGCCGGCATCTCAACAATCCGTTCCGATTGACCTGATACCGTTTGAATGCCACCGCCTGAGCCGTGCGTCCAAGCGTCGCACCGATCTCCCTGTAGGGAACTCCCCGATCGGCCATGTCGAGCATCCGGCGGATCTCATCATCGCTCCAGGGTCTGCTGCTCCGTTTCATCACATCCGGCATTTACCGATCCAGCGTTGCAGCGCACAGCGGACAATGGCCCGCCGACGACACCAGTTGTCCCGGCGGTTCTGCCGGGCGATCTCCTCCGGCGTCAGGGTATAGACCCGGATCTCGGCCCCGTGATCGGGCCAGCGTTCAATCATCATCATGGCATTCATGGTTAGGTTAATGATTCTTTCAACTGCTGCGGCGCATAGAAGCGATTCAGGAACTTCGTCACCTCCCGCGGATCATAGAGGAAGGTCCCGTCGCCCATGACGAGGTATTTGAGCCCCTCGCTTCGCCATTTCGCGTGCGTCTTCTCGCTGGTGATGCCGGTCGCACGCCCGAGTTCCTCGCTACCTTTGAGGTAGAGAACCGGAACTTCCCGGTCTAACTTGACTTTCATATCGCTCTATTCTATGATGTATTCAATCGTTTCACGGCGTCCCCGGCGGGCCCGGCGCACTGTTCGCTCGAACTCCCCGCAGCTGAACACATAGGTGCAGAACAGCCCCAGCAGACAGGCGGCTCCGATGCGTCGCCCGAGATCGGACCGGTAGTACCAGACGACCAGTGCCTGGATGGTCCGGTTGCCGTCCAACTCCCCTTGCAGCTTGTCGTACATCACCGACAGCGTGTTGGCCACGGCCTGGTAGGTCACGTGCAGCGCTTCGGCAATGCGGGAGATATTCCCGCCGCGGGTCTCGATCACCGCCCGCATCACTCGAGTCTCGGCCGGCGAGAGGCTGTCTGCATCGCGTTTCATAGACCCCAGGGTTGCGTCACCTGATGGCGACGGAAGATCGTCTCGATGCCGCTCCGCTCGATCGGCGAATGCGGCGTAATACCCCACTGCCGGTAATAGTAGGCCGAGCGGCTCAAATTGCCCAGGACCTCACGGATCTCCATACGCACCTCGGCAGCTTCGCGGCGGTCGCGTGCAGCCACCTCGCGAATCCCCTTGGTGAAGGAGTTGTCGGGATTTCTTTTGTCAAAATCCATCTTCGCTATTTGCTTTTGTCCGATTTTTTGTAAATCTTTACACATTGAATTGTCCAATGATTCGTACATTTGTTGTACGATTTATTGGACACACAAATATACAGATGTTTTCTGTATATACAAACAAATGTAAAGATTTTTTCTGTATTTTTTTATGAGCGGAGCTGATATAATTTGTAAGATATTGACCCAATATCAGTTAAATCCGAAGTCGTTTTCAGAGAGAATCGGATTGGAGCGCCCCCAGGCAATCTACGACATCCAGAGCGGGAAAACAAAGAACATCTCCTCGAAGATGGCCGACAAGATAATTTCTGCATTCCCAGAGATTGATCGGAGTTGGTTGCTCACTGGAGAAGGGAACATACTAAAACCAGATGGAACTACCTCTGTCGAAAAAAACAATGGTATCCCATACTACGACATGGACGTGACGGCATCCATCACGGAATCGTTTCACGATGTTCGAGAAGAGGTGCAATATTATATCAACTTTCCGCCTCTGAACGACTGCGACGCCGCATTCCCCGTCTACGGAGACAGCATGGTCCCGGACTTCCACCCCGGTGAGGTGATCCTCGTTAGGGAGATTCGCAATGTAGATTCGATGCTGTGGGGCGAGCCGTATCTCGTCATCACTAACGCCGATTGCGATAACCTGCGAACGATAAAAAACGTATATTTGTCAGAGGATCGACAGAAATTCATCCTTCGGGCCACGAATCCAAGATATGCAGGCGACACGATTGTTCCTCGAGATAGCGTTCTGAAAATATTCCTCGTGAAAGGTAAATTAAATCGGAGACAATTGTAGTTATAATTACTATCATGAAAAAGATCTACACACTTCTCCTTTCGGCTTTGATTGTATCATGCGGCCCAAGCCAACAAGAATACAATACACTTTTAGATCAGAACAAAAAACTCGAGGTCGAAGTTGCAAATCTCAAAGCAGAGTTGGAGGCATATAAGAATACCCCCGATCGGCTTTACTACACCGTACCGGAGCTTGTAAAAAACAAAAATATAGACAGTCTCACGGTGGTGTGCAAGAAATTAGAAAAGTATCATCCAACTTCAGACGAGTACCAAAAAGCCCAAAGTGCACTGAAAAAACTTATCGACGAACGAGAAAAGATGGTTAAAGCCGAGCAAGCGAAACGAATGCAGGCCGTCTATAAATTGAAAAAAGAATATGATGATGTAAGAGGAGTAACTTGGTACTACAATCCATATTTCACACATTATAACAACACGAACTTCATGTCGCTATATATTGGTCAAACCAAAGCAGATGGACGAGTTTGGTTAAGGCTAAAAATGTCATATGAAGGCGATAATTGGATATTCTTCGAGAATGCCTATCTATCTTATGACGAAAATACCCGACCAATTATATTTAGTAAAAAAGAGACAGATGTTGGCTATGGTGGACAAGTTTGGGAATGGATAGACGTATCAGTAGACAATGAATTATTGGCATACCTGAAAGATTTTGCTAATGGCAAATCCTTGAAAATGATGCTATCCGGCAAATATTCTAAAACACGTAAAATATCCAATACAGAGCGAAACGCCATCAAAGATGTACTATTGGCCTACGACGTACTAACAAAGGGGGAATAAACAATAAAATCATCTGGTCAAAGGGGGAATCTCGAAAAACACACTATAAACATTAAACAAATGAAGAAACTTCTCCTCCTTTTCACCTTGATCCTTGCGGTTTCCTGCACGGGGAACAAATTCGAACAAATCGAATATTTCAAGAGTCCCGACAAATTCCGCGTGTTTGTCTATGTCGCCCCGACTGCAACCATCGAGGAGATCAAAGCACACGCCAGTTCGCAGATGTGGACGGAGCGTAAAATAACCGAGGTGCTGTACTACCGTTCTAATCCTTTTGGATCAAGAACAACCGGAAGCGTGACCATGGCAAAATCATTCCAGGAGGCATACCAAAAAGCGGTTGTAGAAGGTTGCATCCTCCGCTGCCAGATCGACAACTTCGGGAACAAATATTTCAGCGAAACACCGTATGAGGATCGGCTGAAAGCCATCGAGGAGTAAATAACCCAAACTAATCCCATGAAGAACGCGAACTTCATCGCCTTCGATTTCGAAACGGCCACGATGCAGCACGCAGCGTGCCAGCTCGGAATGGCGATTGTCAAAGAAGGAGAGGTTGTAAAAACGATCAATCGCATGATCCAGCCGCCCAAGAACCGATACACTCCGCAATGTGTGGCCGTCCATGGGATTACTCCCGAACAAACAGCCAATGCTCCGACCTTTGATGTGGTATGGGATGAAGTGAAAACGTATTTTGAGGCCAATTTCGTAGTAGCACACAATCTGAAGTTTGACCTGGAGGTGCTCAACAAATCTCTCCAAAGATACAATCTGCCACACCCGATTTTCATGGGAAAGGCATGCACCTACGAATTGACAGGTTTGTCGCTGGAGGAGGCCTGCAAGGAATTCGGGGTTCCGCTGTGCTCGCACCACGACGGAGAGTGTGACGCCGAAGCCTGCGCACGTCTTTTCCTCAAATACCTGAACGGCGAAATAGGTCAGGAGAAATCGCCTTCGCCCCACCGCCATGACGAGGAATCGGAAGGAAATGCCGAATCGGTGTTTTATCACGAACAACTCCGCGGAGATATTCTCAAAAAAGATTTAAGCCGCGCCAATCCCGAAAATCCTTTTTACGACAAGAAAGTGGTCATCACCGGTATTTTTGAGATGGAACGGTCCGAGCTTGCCCAAACCTTGAAGGAGATGGGTGCTGATATCAATACGGGAATCACCAAACGCACGGAGATCGTCCTCATCGGAGAGGACGCCGGCCCGTCAAAACTCGCCAAAATTTTCCAACTCCAAGAGGCCGGAATCGAGATTCGGCAAATCTTCGAACCGGAGCTGAAAGAGATACTCTCCAAATACAGACAATAAACATTCGAGATATGGCTACCGAAGAGAAAAATACTTGTTTCGTTATTATGCCCATCAGCGATGTGGACGGTTATGATCCGGGGCATTTTACCCGAGTATACGAACACTTGATTAAACCGGCCTGCGAGCAAGCTGGATTCAAGCCGGAAAGAGCAGATGAAACACCCAGAACTGACGTTATCATGGCAGGCATTCTAAAAAAAATCATCGCCTGCGACATTGCAATCTGTGATTTAAGTTCAAGGAATGCAAACGTATTCTATGAATTAGGACTCAGACACGCTTTCAACAAAAAAACAGTCCTGATTAAAGATTATAAGACGCCTATGCCTTTTGATATTTCTGGCATCAGAACTTTGACATACAATGAAAATTTAAGAATTGACGAAGTCCAAAAGATCATTCCGGAGATAGCCAGATACCTAAAAGAGACAAACGATACCGACGAAAAAGAGGCCAACTCCATGCTTCAGATGTTATCAATCGAAGAGCCTGCTACACTTCCCAAAAAGACGACCATGAATACAGAGTCGAAAATGATATTAAACGCAATAGAGCAAATTAATCAGCAATTATCTTCACTAACATACATTCCAAATGCAAATAAACAACGAATACGTATCACTGAATTAATGGATAATAACGAAAAAGTTCTAATTGCCTATCCTTCAAATCAAGGGGATTATAACAATGACGACGAGAATAATATACGCAATAAGAGATTTAAATTTAAATAAACAAGAGCAACTTAACACTTGCAAAAAACTTGCAAAAGCAACACAATCAACAATAAATACTCAATTGTAAGATACTTGGCTTTTATTCATAATCATGAGGTCGAGAGTTCAAGTCTCTCTCCCGCTACTGAAAAAGAAGGGCACTTACCTCAAAAAGGCAAGTGCTCTTTCTTTTTGCATTTTACAGCCAGGCTTTCGCGGGGTGACGCCGGATCGGACGGAAGCAGCCCGATCAAAAGGCTCAGTCGTCGATCACCTCCGCCTCGACGAATCCGTCGTCATCGGACGAGCGGATCTTACGGTTGATCCGCCGCCACTCGAACGACAGTGCGATGCGGAAGATCCCATACAGCACGAACGACACCCCGGCATAGGCTAGTATGAAGATGCCGCCATAGACGGGAGCGGCCAGGAAGACGAACGAGCAGATCAGGCTCAGGATGTTGCAGGCCAGCAGCCAGCCCCAGCCCCTCACTCCGATCCCGGAGAGTTCGCTCGCCTCACAGATACCCAGCACGGAGTGGAACAGCATCCAGAATCCGACGACATAGATCAGCAGGGTCGCGACGAGCGGCAACGGCATCAACAGGAGCCACACGCCGAAAAGGACCTCAAGCAGCCCCCGGGCCAGGCTCCAGCCCCAGCTGTCGTTCCACTCCCGGTTGGCAAAGGCCCAGAGCACATTGACGATACCGGCGGCGACCAGCACCGCGATAAAAAACGCGGTCATCACGGCCAGCGAGTCTGCCGGCACGACGAAACAGCAGACACCCGTCACGATGCTCAGAATCCCCACGACGAGCGAAACCCACCAATACCGGAAAAGGTTCCGCGTGCGATGCATTTCCTTCCACATAATTCTGTATTTTTTGATTGAACTCAGGCAAAGATAGTCCGGACGCAGCGCATCCGCATTACCCCACCCTGCCCGAAAATGTGCAATTTTTCGTATATTCGCCCCGAATCAACCCACAGGAGAGATGAAGGATATACGAAAAATCCGAGCCGAAGAGCTGAAACTGGGTAATTTTGCGTTCATGGACCTCACCGGCCGAGACTCGAAGGAGTGGATCGGCCAGCCGATGCTCTTCGACGGCGTCGTCTTCGGCTTCTGCCTTTCGGGAAGTTTTCTCTTCCGGATCAACCACCGCGAATTCCGCATGACGGCCAACGAGGTGTTCATCTGTCTGCCCCGACACCTGTTCACGGCCACAGGATGCTCGTCGGACCTGTCGGTCAAACTGCTGCTCGTATCGCCCGAATACCTCTACGCGCTGCCCGTCTCCTTCGGATTCGACTGGCTCAAGCATGTCGAGGCTTCTCCCCGGCTGCCGCTTCCGGCAGAAAAGATTGCGGATCTGACCGCCCTCTACACCCTGCTGGAACGATACGACACCGACGGCAAACAGGCCCCACCGATCCGGGACGCCCTGCTGCTCCCGTTCCTGCTGATCATCATCGCGCAGGTCGAACCGGCCGCCACAGCCTCCGGCGGTTCGAAGGTCTCGCGCCAGGAGTGGCTCACCCGCCGTTTCTTCGAGCTCATGTCGGAACACTTCGAGTCGCAGCGGCAGGTCTCCTTCTATGCCGACAGGCTCTGCATCACCGCCAAACGGCTCTCGGCCGCCGTCAAGGAGACCTCGGGACATACCGCACTCGAATGGCTCAACGAAGCGGCACTGGTCGAGGCCAAACGCTGCCTGAGAACAACCGACCTGACCGTACTGCAGATCTCCGAGGCCCTGCACTTCTCGACCGCCTCCTCGTTCGTGCGCTTCTTCCGGCAACACGCGGGATGCACGCCGCTCGAATACCGGCGGCGATGACGGAGGGCGGCTACGCACAGTCCGCATGTGCGCGGACGATGCGCATGAACTCCTCGCCGGTGATCGTCTCCCGCTCGATGAGGAACGCCGCAGCCTCGTGCATGATCTCCAGATGTCCGGCGATCAGTTCCCGGGCCTTGGCATGGGCCTCGCGGATCAGCCGCAGCACCTCGGCATCGACCTCTGAGGCCGTGGCGGTCGAGCACGTCAGCGCTGCATCGCCGCCCAGGTAGGCGCTGTTCACCGACTCGAGCGCCATCATGTCGTACTTCCCGCTCATGCCGAAGCGCGAAACCATCGCACGGGCCAGCCGCGTGGCCTGCTCGATGTCGTTGGTGGCCCCCGTGGTGACCGACCCGAAGACCTCCTCCTCGGCGGACCGTCCGCCCGTAAGGGTCACGATGCGGTTGAAAAGCGTCTCGCGACTCTGCAGCAACTGCTCGCCCTCCTCGACCTGCATGGTATAGCCGAGCGCCCCGGAGGTACGGGGGATGATCGTGATCTTGTGGACCGGAGCCGAATGGCTCTGCAGGGCGGCAACCAGCGCGTGGCCGATCTCGTGATAGGCTACGATGCGCTTCTCCTCGGACGAGAGCACCTTGTTTTTCCGCTGCGCTCCGGCGATCACGGTCTCGACGCTCTCTTCGAGATCGGCCGTGGTCACCCGCCTGCGGCCCATGCGCACGGCACGCAGCGCCGCCTCGTTGATGATGTTGGCCAACTCGGCTCCCGAGGAGCCGGCCGTGGCCCGGGCCACGATATCCAGATCGACCGCCTCGTGCTTCACCCGCCTGAGATGCACTTCGAGAATCGCCTTGCGACCCTCGAGATCGGGCAGCTCCATCTGGATCCGACGGTCGAAGCGCCCGGGGCGCAGCAATGCCTTGTCGAGGCTCTCGGGACGGTTCGTAGCGGCCAGAATCACCACACCCTTGCGGCCGTCAAACCCGTCCATCTCGGTCAGCAGCTGGTTGAGCGTCTGTTCGCGCTCGTCGTTGCCGCCGACGGCCGAATCCCGGCGCTTGCCGATGGCGTCGATCTCGTCGATGAAGATGATGCAGGGAGCCTTCTCGCCTGCCTGACGGAAGAGGTCACGCACCTTGGCCGCACCCATACCGACGAACATCTGCACGAACTCCGAGCCCGAAATGGCGAAAAACGGCACCCTGGCCTCGCCCGCAACGGCTCGCGCGATGAGCGTCTTGCCCGTACCCGGAGGGCCGACCAGCAGGGCTCCCTTGGGCAGCGAGGCCCCGATCTCGGCATATCTGGAGGGATCGTGCAGGAAATCGACGATCTCGCGCAGGGTCTCCTTCGCCTCGTCCTGACCGGCCACATCGGCAAACGAGGTCTTCACGTCGGCATCGGCATAGATCTTCGCCCCGCTGCTGCCGAACGACATGAAGTTGCCGCCCTCGCGCATGCGGGCCTGGATGCCCCGGCTGGCCTGACGCCAGATCAGGTAGAAGGCCAGTCCGGGCAGCACCCACATGAGAAAGAAGTTGAGCAGCGGCGAGTTCTCGCGCGGAACGACCCGGTTGAACGCAATTCTCCCGTCGGGATTCGGGCTTTCGGCCTGCAGCAGCCGATCGACCAGTCCGGGGTCGTCGATCGCACCGGTACGGTAGGCCTCCGTGCGGTCGCCGGCACCCGATGAGGTGAAGTAGATCTCTCCGTTCTTGATGACTACGTCGCGGACCAGGCCGCTGTCCACCTTGGAGATGAAGGTGCCGTAGTCGGTCTCGACGATCCTGCCGCCCGAGAAACTCGGGAAGATCAGCCCGTTGAGCAGCAAGACGATCAGCAGGCCCCACAGTATGCCCGTAAACGGGCTGCCCTTCGGGGCGGTTTGGTTTTGCGGATTCGAACGCTCCATGGTATCATTGCACATTTTCGGCGCAAAAATCGGAAAATCCACCGGTACGCCCCCTACCCGATCGTCCGAAAAAATGTGCAATTTTTCCCGCAAAGGCTCATAACCGGAGCTTTGCGGCAAAATGTTCCGGCATCCGGAGTTTCGGCGCCGGCAGGATGGAGGTCCGGGGCCGAAGACGCCCACGGGATGGGAGCACGGGTGCACAATCCGTAATCGGGGTAGATATACCGGGAAAATAGATACCGTTCTGCTGCACGGCGCATCGTATCTTTGTCACCTGGGAAATGCTCCCCGGATCAAGCGCGGGAGCATCGCCCCGCAACACCCCGCCGCCCGAAAAGAAAGGGAGATTCCGGACGGCGGAGACCGAAAACCGACAAACAACCGAAAGGATGAGACCCCATATCGTATGCCACATGGTGGCGTCCATCGACGGCCGGATCGAC
>UMEP01029926.1_pt1 | contig 21611 bp, 21 predicted proteins | sample 1964771 | NCBI WGS metagenome assembly UMEP01 (sample SAMEA4836022, study PRJEB28245) | human gut metagenome | biome: gut microbiome; material: fecal sample | place: Denmark | collected 2008 | reverse complement strand
CAAGAACTCCATGCAGAGGGGCGAACCATCATCTTCGTTACGCACAATCCTGAAATTTCCCAATACAGCAGCCGTAACATCGTTTTGCGTGACGGACAGATTAAATCGGACACCCTCAACGCAGACATCAAGTCAGCCGCCGAGGCCTTGTCCGCTTTGCCCCTGCCAACCGAAGAAGATTAAACCAAAAAGAAGAATATGAGTCTAACTAACCTGTTCAAGATAGCTCTTCGTGCCATTGCCGCCAACAAGCTCCGTTCACTGCTGACCATGCTGGGCATCATCATCGGCGTGGCTTCGGTCATCACGATGCTGGCCATCGGTCAAGGCTCCAAGCGAAGCATACAAGCACAGATAGCCGAAATGGGCTCGAACATGATTATGATACGGCCCGGCCAAGACCGCGGGCCCGGAGGTGCCCGGCAAGACGCCGACGAGATGCAGACCCTCAAACTCAAAGACTACGACAAACTGAAAACCGAAGCCAAATACATTGCTGCCATAAGTCCTAGTGTAAACGCTTCCGGCCAGTTCATTAACGGAAATAACAACACGCCGTCGACCCTCTATGGCATTAGTCCCGAATACATGGACATCCGGCGGTTGCGTATTGCCGACGGCGAGATGTTCACCGACGAAGACGTCAAATCCGGCGCAAAGGTCTGCCTCATCGGTAAGACTGTGGCAGACGCTCTTTTCACAGGCGGCGAAGACCCTGTCGGGCGCGTCATCCGTTTCGGCACCATCCCCCTTCGCATAACCGGTGTGCTTGAAGCCAAGGGTTATAACTCGGCAGGCATGGACCAGGACGACCTCGTGCTGGCACCCTATACTACGGTGATGAAGCGAGTCCTGGCTGTTGACTACCTGCAAGGCATCAACTGCTCTGCCATCACCGAAGACATGACCGACCTTGCCATTGAAGACATCTCAGCCCTGCTTCGCAACAGCCATAAGCTCCGCGAAACTGATGAGGACGACTTCACCATCCGCAGCCAGCAAGAGATGGCCGAAATGATGAATACAACCAGCGACCTCATGTCCACACTCCTACTCTGCGTGGCTTGTATCTCACTCGTTGTCGGCGGCATCGGCATCATGAACATCATGTACGTCAGCGTCACCGAGCGCACCCGTGAGATCGGCCTCCGTATGTCGGTCGGTGCGCGGGGGATCGACATCCTGAGCCAGTTCCTCATCGAAGCCGTCTTGCTCAGTTTCGCAGGTGGGCTCATCGGTATCCTCGTTGGCATCGGGGCCACAGTGGCGATCAAGCAACTAGCTCACTGGCCCGTCTATATACAGCCGTGGAGTGTTGTCCTGAGTTTTGCCGTCTGCACGGCTACGGGAGTATTCTTCGGCTGGTATCCCGCAAAGAAAGCCGCCCAGCTTGACCCTATCGAAGCCATACGTTACGAATGACCTCCACCATGCACACCCACAGTCCCGGTCCCTCGCGTTATCTTGCCGAAGCCATCCATATTGTGGCTTGGCTTTACATCTTTGTCTCGCCCCTTTTTCATATGAGCTATCGCGAGGCCATCCATTGGGACCGTTACGCTGCTGGCTGTATATTGCCTGCTATGTTGTGCGTTCTCTTCTACGCCAACTATTTCTGGCTTGTACCACACTATTATTGCCGGGGGCAAAGAGGACGTTTTGCCCTCATGAACGTTCTGCTCATCGCGCTGTTGCTTGGACTTCACAGCCTGACGTTCAACCAACTTCTACCCCCGCCGCCTCCACGCCGTCACGCCGGGCCACCCCATTGGTGGTTCCATGTCAATGGCGCGTTAATGTCGGCTTTCACCGCAGGCGTTGCGCTGGCCCTGCGACTGAGCCGTGAGTGGGCTGCCAGCGAAGCCGCACGTCGCGAGGCGGAATTGGGACGCACCGCCGCCGAACTCGAAAACCTGCGCGGCCAAATCAGCCCGCATTTTTTGCTGAATACCCTGAACAATATCTACGCTCTTACCGCCTTTGACGCTGCCAAGGCCCAGCATGCCATCGAAGAGCTAAGTCGCATGCTGCGTTACCTGCTTTATGAGAACCGGGACGAAACCGTCAGCCTCGAACGCGAGATGAGTTTCCTGCGCAGCTACGTCGAACTGATGAGACTGCGCTTGCCGGCTCGCGTCGAGGTAAAAGCCGACTTCCGCGCACCTGGTTCAGATTGTATCAGCCGTGTAGTCCCCCTGCTCTTCATTCCGCTGGTCGAAAACGCATTCAAGCACGGAGTCCACCCCACAGAACCCAGTTTCATCCACATCTCGCTGCACAGCGACAGCGAGGCCGTCTATTTCAGTTGTTGCAACTCCAACTACCCCGCACCGCCCCGGGAGGATGGAGGCGGCGTAGGGATCGAACTTGTTAAGCGCCGCTTGGCTTTGGCCTATCCGGAACGCCACGACTGGCACTATGGTCCTGACGCTTCGGGACGCATCTATTCTTGTACACTCACCATCCGACCATAAAAAGAAAACAATGAAAACAACTCCCGCCCAAGCCTCTTTCTCTGAGGAAATCCAACCTCTCAGTTGCGTCGTCGTCGACGATGAACCATTGGCCCTCAGTCTGCTCACCAGTTACGTCGAGCGGACCCCTTTCCTCACGCTCAGTGGCGCCTATTCCAGTGGGGTCGAGGCTTTGCCCGCCTTGTGTGGCGAGCCTGTTGACGTGCTCTTCCTCGACATACAAATGCCTCAACTCACAGGCGTGGAGCTCTCACGCATGCTGCCAGCTACCACGCGCGTAGTATTCACTACCGCCTACGATCACTATGCCGTTGAAGGTTTCCGCGCCGGCGCTATCGACTATCTGCTCAAACCCATCAGTTACACGGACTTTCTTGAAGCAGCCGGACGTGCGCTCGAATGGTTTAGGCGCACCCGTCCGAGCGCAGCCAATCTCATCACATCGCAAAGCGACAGTCTTTTTGTACGCAGCGAGCACAAGCTGGTGCGCGTAGGGTTCAACGATATCCTTATTGTAGAAGGACTGAAAGATTATGTCAAACTTATCTTGCGTTCGCGTCCTCGCCCGCTGTTGACGCTTATGTCGATGAAGTCACTTGCCAGTTGGCTGCCCGCCTCACGTTTCATGCGCGTGCACCGTTCTTATATTGTGAACCTTGACGCCGTCGAAGCGGCAGAGCGTGGGGGCGTTGTCGTGGCGGGGCGCACCGTACCCGTCTCCGATGCCTTTCGCCCCGCAGTGACCGCCTACATTGCCGCACACTCCCCACGAACAGAGGGAGCGACGGAACAGTGAACGGGCAGGATGCAGGGCAAAGGGTATCCTTTTGCGAGGAAACAGATTCTGCCAATCCGAGTCGGCGAGGTCTTTTTTCTAATTGCCGACTTGTAAATCCTAACCGGCGACTAAATTTTTCTTGTACTTTGGGCGAATTCAATGGACGGGAACCACGCTTTCCTCGATTTCCCGGTCGTCTATGCTGCCCGTTTCCTCCTATTTTTGAGAATACGAGGCTGTCTTCTATGTGAGCATCCCGCGAAAATACTCCACCCTTTTCGCCCACCGTTCCGGCGGTTTGCATTATCTTTGCACCCTGAAAGGAACGTTTTATACAAAAAATACTTCATCACCGTGTCTGAAACGAAATACATCTTTGTGACGGGCGGCGTGGCCTCGTCCTTGGGAAAGGGCATCATCGCCTCGTCTGTGGGCAAGCTCCTACAAGCCCGTGGCTACGACATCACCATCCAAAAGTTCGACCCTTACATCAACATCGACCCCGGCACGCTCAACCCTTATGAGCACGGAGAATGTTACGTGACCGAAGACGGGCAGGAGACCGACCTCGACTTAGGCCACTACGAGCGGTTTACCGGCATCCGCACCACACGAAACAACAACGTCACAACGGGGCGCATCTACCAAAGCGTCATTGAGAAAGAACGCCGCGGGGACTACCTCGGAAAGACCATACAGGTCATCCCTCACATCACCGATGAGATCAAGCGCGACATGCTCCTGCTTGGAAAGAAATACCACCACGACTTCGTTATCACCGAGATCGGGGGTACCGTTGGCGACATCGAGAGCCTTCCCTTCCTCGAAGCCATGCGCCAGCTCAAATGGGAACTCGGGCGAGATGCCATCTGCATTCACCTGACCTACGTTCCCTTCCTGGCAGCTGCCAAGGAACTTAAAACCAAACCCACACAGCATTCTGTGAAGGAACTGCAAAGTCTTGGCATTCAGCCCGACATCCTCGTACTTCGCACGGAGCACGACCTATCGGCCGGGCTGAAAAAGAAGGTGGCCAACTTCTGCAACGTCGACCCCGAAGCTGTCGTTCAGAGCATCGACCAGCCCACGATCTACGAGGTGCCCCTGCGCATGCAGGAGCAAGGGCTCGACGCGACCATCCTGCGTAAACTGGGCATGCCCGTCGGCGAAACGCCGGGCCTCGGCCCATGGCGCTCGTTCCTCGACCGCAGGCATAAGGCCACCGAGGTGGTTGACATAGCCCTTGTGGGCAAGTATGATTTGCAGGACGCTTATAAGAGTATCCTCGAATCGCTCTCGCAGGCAGGTACCTATAATGATTTCAAGGTGAAGACGCACTTCGTCAACAGTGAGAAACTCACCCCCGAGAATGTAGCTGAGCGCTTGGCTCCGATGGACGCTGTGGTGATCTGCCCGGGCTTCGGACAACGCGGCATCGAGGGTAAGATCACGGCTGCGCGCTACTGCCGTGAGCACGATGTGCCGACGCTGGGCATCTGTTTGGGCATGCAGATGATGGTCATCGAATTCGCCCGCGACGTGCTTGGGTTCGAAGACGCCAATAGTGTCGAGATGGACAACTCGACGACGCACAATGTCATCGACATCATGGAGGAACAGAAAAACATCACCAACATGGGTGGTACCATGCGTCTGGGAGCCTATGACTGCGTCCTGAAACCAGGCAGCCGCGTCCACGACATCTATGGCACCGATACCATCCGCGAACGCCACCGTCACCGTTATGAGTTCAACAACGACTTCAAGGATGCCTTTGAGCGCGCCGGCATGATGGCTGTCGGAACCAATCCTGAGTGTGACCTTGTCGAGATCGTCGAGGTACCGGCACTGTCATGGTATATCGGCACACAGTTCCACCCCGAATACAGCAGCACCGTACTCAAACCTCACCCCCTCTTCCTTAGTTTCGTGAAAGCCGCCATCACCCGGAAGCAACAGACCCCAAAAACCGCACAGCATGGATAAGAATACCGTCACAGGCATCATCCTTATTGCCGCCGTGCTGATCGGCTTCTCGTTCTTCAACAGCCGTCAGAGCGAGCAGGCCATGCAGGAAATGGCTCAGACCGTCCCGGCTGCTGACCAGCCGGTTGATACCCTCCGAATGGAACAGACGCCGTCCGCAGCGGCCGATACAACAGCGCTTTTCTACGCAGCCAAAAGCGGCACGCCGCAACAGGTCGTACTGGAAAACAGCAAAGTGAAAGTGACGCTCAGCACACGTGGAGGCCGCATTACGGAAGTGATGCTCAAAGACTATCTTGACCAGCAGGAAAAGCCAGTCCGCCTCTTCACGGAGACCGACGCAAACATGGCATTCTACCTCTCGCTGAAACAGGAGAACATCAACACGAACGATTACGTCTTCACGCCAACACACGTCAGCGATTCCACCGTCACCATGCAGCTGACCAACGACAAGGGACAACGCCTGACTTTCCAATATAAGCTGCTTGCTGACAACTACATGGTCGACTTCAACATCTCTGCCAGCGGGCTGCAAAACTACTTCCCCGCAAACAGCGAGAAAATTGACATCGTATGGAGCGACCGCATCCGTCAGCAGGAGAAGGGATTCGACTTCGAAAACCAGTACTCCACCCTAACCTATAAGATAACGGGCGAGGGAACCGAAAAACTCAGCGAGTACGAAACGGAGGAGGAAGCTCCCGCACACAATGTGGATTGGGTTGCTTTCAAGAACCAGTATTTCAGCAGCATCCTTATCGGCTATCAAACGCTCGAGCCGAACCAACTGAAAAGTGTGCAGGAAGAGAAAGGCAGTGGCTACCTCAAACACTACACAGCCTCCATGTCGACGTTCTTCGACCCATCAGGCAAAAAACCGACGAACTTCCAGTTCTACTTCGGGCCGAACCAATACCGCCTGCTGCAAAGCATGGACAAATACAGTCTGAACCACAGCGACTTGGAACTGGAAGAGCTTGTCTACCTCGGCTGGCCGATCTTCAAATGGATCAACCGCTACTTTACGATCTACGTCTTCGATTTCCTCACCCAACTGGGCCTGCCAATGGGTGTTGTGCTGCTGCTGATCACCATTCTGCTCCATGCTATCGTCTACGTGCCACGCCGCAAGAGTTTCATGAGCAGTGCCAAGATGCGTGTGCTCCGGCCGAAGATCGAGGAAATCAACCGGAAGTATCCCAAGCAGGAAGACGCCATGAAGAAGCAGCAAGAAATGATGACGATGTACAGTCAGTATGGCGTCAACCCGATGGGCGGTTGCCTGCCTATGCTCATTCAGATGCCCGTTTGGGTGGCAATGTTTAACTTTGTGCCCAACGCCATCGAGCTGCGCCAGCAAAGTTTCCTCTGGGCCGACGACCTCTCGACCTATGACGACTTGATCCACTGGTCCACCGAACTGCCGCTCATCGGCAACCATATCAGCCTCTTCTGCCTCCTATTCTGCGTGACGAACCTGTTATACAGTTATATTACGATGCGCCAGCAGAAAGACATGCTTGTCGGGCAGCAGGCCGAACAGATGAAGATCATGCAGTGGATGATGTATCTCATGCCAGTGTTCTTCTTCTTTATGTTCAACAAGTACTCGTCCGGTTTGAACTACTACTACTTCATCTCGTTGCTGCTCGGTGCCCTGACCATGTGGGTCATGCGCAAGACCACCGACGACAAGAAGCTCTTGGCCCGTCTTGAAGCTAACTTTGAAGCCAACAAGAACAATCCCAACAAGAAGCCAAGCGGGCTGGCTGCCCGTCTCGAAGCCTTGCAGAAACAGCAAGAGGCTCTCATGGAGGAGCAGAAGAACAGGAAGCGAAAATGACGGGATAATCCCATACACCCACCGAAAGCCCAAGGGGCGCGGCCTGCTGCGAACACCGCCGGCCGCACCGCCTTGGTTTTTTTTATGAATGAATAATCAACCTCTCTAATTATTATGTATATAGCATTTATGCTCTCAGCCCTGATGGCGGCCTCACAGCCTGTCGGGAACACAGCCGACACCGAGACAACGACGCGCACAACCAGCCCGAAGGAGGTCAGCCTCACTTCGGACCGCCTCACCCCCGAGCTCCTTTGGGAGATGGGCCGCGTGGGCGACTTCGTCACCTCGCCCGACGGCCGCCACGCCGTCTACTCCGTTTCATATTACAGTGTCAAGGAGAACAAAGGCCACCACGTGCTCTACCTCATGGATTTGCGCGACAAGTCGACGACCCTCCTGACCACGACGGCCGAGAACGAAACGAGCGCCACCTTCATTAAGGGCGGTACGAAAATAGCCTTTCTCAGTGCACGCAGCGGGTCAAACCAGATTTGGGAGATGAACCTCGACGGCACAGAGCGTCGCCAGCTTTCACACGAAGAGGGCGACATTGCCGGCTACCGCTTCTCGCCCGACGGCCGTCGCGTCATTCTCATCAAGGACGTTCCTTTCGACGGCATTATCCAACAGAACGATGCTGACCTGCCACAAGCCACCGGCATGGTCATCAACGACTTGATGTACAAACACTGGGACCATTACGTCACTTCCGTCCCACATCCCTTTGTGGCCATCGCCACCGACGATGCCATCACCGACGCCTTTGACCTGCTTGCCGGCGAACCCTTCGAAAGCCCCATGCTGCCCTTTGGAGGCATCGAACAGCTGGCGTGGAGCCCCGACTCGCGTACAGTAGCCTACACCTGTCGCAAGAAGACCGGTCGTGACTACGCTATCAGCACGGACAGCGACATCTTCCTCTTCGACCTCGACAGCCGGAGCACACGCAACCTCTGCAAGCCCGAGGGGTACAAGGCGCCCGAGCTCGACCCGACCCGGTCGCTGGCCAGCCAGCAGCCCCGTCAGGGCGAAGCCGACCTCAATCTGGGCTATGACCAGAACCCAAGTTTCTCGCCAGACGGGAAGTACATCGCATGGTCCAGCATGGAGCGCGACGGATACGAGAGCGACCGCACCCGTCTCTGCGTCATGGAACTCGCCACCGGCCAGAAGCGCTACGTGACCGAGACGTTCGAGAGCGGCGTCAACCAGTTCCTGTGGGCCGAAAACAGCAAGCGCCTTTACTTTACCGGTGTTTGGCACGGCAAGACGAACATCTACCAGACAGACCTTGAAGGGCGGGTCAAAGCCCTCACCGACGACGTGGCCGACTACACCCTCGCAGGGCTTACCGCCGACGGCCGCTCCCTCATTGCTACACGTCAAAGCATGAGCCGCCCTGCCGAAGTGTTCCGCCTCGATATCGGCCGAAACGGCCTTACCGCCGAACAGCTCACATTTGAGAACAAGGCCATCTTCGACAAGCTCACCACAGGCGAAGTCAGGGAGCGCTGGGTCAAGACTTCCGATGGCAAGCAGGAGCAGTGCTGGGTGATCTATCCCCCGCACTTCGACCCCGCCAAGAAATACCCCACACTCCTCTACTGCGAAGGCGGCCCGCAGTCGCCTGTCAGCCAGTTCTGGAGCGTGCGCTGGAACTTCCAGGTCATGGCCGCCCACGACTACATCATTATCGCCCCAAACCGCCGCGGCCTGCCGGGCTACGGCATGGAATGGCTCGAACAGATCAGCGGCGACTACTCCGGCCAATGTATGAAAGACTACCTTGCCGCCATCGACGACATCTGTCGCGAGCCATATGTCGACAAGGAACGCCTCGGATGTGTCGGCGCCAGCTTCGGCGGTTACAGCGTATACTGGCTGGCCGGCAACCATGAGGGCCGTTTCAAGTGCTTCATCGCCCACGACGGCATATACAACACGCAGCAGCAGTACGTCGAGACCGAAGAACTGTGGTTCCCGAACTGGGACATGGGCCGTGCACCATGGATAAAAGACGAAAAGGGCAAGATGGCCAAAGTGTACGAGACCTCGCCCCACCTCTATGTCGACAAATGGGACGCCCCAATTCTTTGTATACACGGACAGAAAGACTTCCGCATCGAATACACGCAGGCCGAGTCAGCCTTCACCGCAGCCCGCCTGCGCGGCATCGAGGCACAAATGCTCCTGCTGCCCGACGAGAACCACTGGGTGCTCAAACCCCAGAACGGCATCCTCTGGCAGCGCACCTTCTTCCGCTGGCTCGACCGCTGGCTGAAACAGTAACGCAAACATCTATCCCGTCATGACTCAAAATACAAGGCAAAAACTCAACGACAAGGCATGGGCCCGCTGGTCGGCCCTCTTCATAGTAGCCTTCACAATGATGGCGGCCTACTATGTGAACGACATCATGGCCCCCCTCAAAAGCATGCTCGAAAGTGAGCTCCACTGGACCAGCGGAGAGTTCGGCTTCTTCACCGGGGCATACAGTTTTCTGAACGTGTTCCTCCTCATGCTTATCTGGGGCGGACTGATTTTGGACAAATTCGGCATCCGGTTCACCTGCATGCTCTCCGCCGTACTGATGGTGGGAGGCACGTTCTGCGAATACCTGGCCATCACGCGGTTCGGTGGCAGCGGAGAGCTGGTCTTCGGCTACAAGCTCGACGTGTTCATGGCCTCCGCCGGCTATTCCGTGTTCGGCGTGGGAGCCGAAGTGGCGGGCATCACCGTGACGAAAATCATCGCCAAGTGGTTCCACGGCAAGGAGATGGCCTTGGCCATGGGGGTGCAGGTGGCTTTGGCACGCATCGGCTCCCAGGCTGCCTACGCAGTGGCCATCCCTGTGGCCAAGAGCTACGCCCTGGACACGCCCCTGCTCATCGGCGCCGTCCTGCTGCTGGGCGGCGGGTTGGCCTTCCTCGGCTTCACGTTCATGGATCGCAAACTCGACCGTCAGGTCACAATCGACACCTCGGCAGACGACGAGCGGTTCTCATTCCGGGACGTGGTCGCCGTGGTCAGCAATCCGGGCTTTTGGCTCATCGCCCTTCTGTGCGTGCTCTTCTATTCCTGCGTATTCCCGTTCCAGAAGTTCGCCACCGAACTGATGGTCACCAAATACGGCGTCATGGAAGACCTGGCCGGCACCTTCGCCGGGCTGCCCGCCTTGGGTGCCCTATTCCTCACCCCCGTGTTCGGCGGCATGATCGACCGCCGCGGGAAAGCCGCCTCCATCATGATGCTGGGCTCGGCCATGCTCATTTTTGTGCACTGCGTCTATGCCCTGCCTTCGGTGCATGCCCCATGGGTGGCCATCATCCTGATGATCATCCTCGGCGTCGCCTTCTCGCTCGTGCCTTCGGCCATGTGGCCGTCGGTGGCCAAGATCTTCCCCGTCAAGCAGCTGGGCACGGCCTACGCCTTGATCTTCTTCATCCAGAACATCGGCCTGTGGGGCATACCCGCCCTCATCGGCAGCGTTTTGGAGCGCTATTGCGTGGTGGGGCATGAGGTGGTGGACGGCAACACCGTCAACCTCTACGACTACACCCTGCCCATGTGCATTTTCGCCGGCATAGCGGTCTGCTCCATGCTGGTGGCTTTCCTGCTGAAAGCCGCCGACAGGAAATACGGCTATGGGCTCGAAAAGCCCAATTTGAAGTAAAAGCCGCCCTCTTAGGTTCAGGCTCCCTCTCCTGCGCCGCCTTTCAGCCGTCGTATGCCGCCGGCCGAAAGGCGGCGCTCCGTTTCCGCACAGGGGAGATCCAGCCGCAGGCCGGGCCTGCTGCGCATACACCACGACTGCCCCTCATGCTTCTTGCCTCCCCCCCGTATGGGAGGGGAGGCAGTGCAGCCGCCAGCGAAGGGGCATTCCTGCATCATGTGGCCAGCCGTTTTGCGGGAGGCGAATTGTGGTTTGACGTGTGCGGCACAATGATGAGCCGGCATGGCGTGAAGCCCGATTCGCTCCGCAAACATGAGGCACAAATCCGCCACGGCATAACGGACGGCCACGCCGTGGAACAATGGGAGCCATCTTTGAGGCTCATCGAACAGGCCAACTACATGAAGTTCTTCCGCACGCGCTGGGGCTTCTTCTTCGGGCAGATATTGGGAAGAATGACGTGGCTATGCCGCAAGTTCAGTTCAATGCTCGGATATACGATCACATCTGGCAGATAACCCGGGCAGTGGACGGAACGGATTTCGTCCGCATGGCCCGTGCGGGCCATGTATGACGCCCACACCGCCGGCCACGACAAACCGCACCGACGCCTGAACGCCCCCTCCTCCTCCCCCGGGCGGGACGACAGCACAAACGGAGCGCCTATGCCTTCAATTCATCACCCTGTACTCATTGGGCGTGCAGCCCACCGTCTTCTTGAACATCCGGCTCAGGTGATGCGGATATTGAAACCCCACTTCATAGGCTATCTCACTCACGGTCTTGCCCGTGCTGGCCAGCAAGTCCTTGACACGGTTGATGATGGCGAGGTGGATGTGCTCGATTGCCGACTTCCCGGTCTCTTTCTTGATGAGGTCGCCGAAATAGTTTGCCGAAAAGTGGAGCTGTCCGGCACACCAGCCGACGGTGGGCAGGCCGAGCTACCCCGGCTTGTCGGAGTCGAAATAGCCGGCCAGCAGCTCCTCGAAACGGGCGAGCACGTCGTGGCTGATGGCCTCGCGCGTGGCAAACTGGCGGTCGTAGAAACGGAGGCAATGGTTCAGCAGGACCTCGATGTGCGACGTGATGATGCGCCGGCTGTGCCTGTCGATGCTGTGGCGCAGCTCTTCCTGTATCTCTGCGAAGCAGGCTAAGACGGTCTGGCGTTCGCGCTCGGACATGTGCAGCGCTTCGTTCACCTCGTAGGAGAAGAAGGTGTATTCCCTCATCCTGCGGGCAAGGGCCTGGCCGCGCAGCAGGTCGGGATGGAAAAGCAGGGCATAGCCTTGGGGGCCAAGGGTCTGTCCGCCGTCGTCTATGCCGGCCACCTGCCCCGGGGCCACGAACACCAGCGTACCCTCCTGATAGTCATACCGGCTGCGCCCGTAGGCCAGGTTCCCCCCGTGTATCTTGTCTTTCAGGTAGATGCCGTAGAAGCCATAAAGCTTCTTTTTATGCCTCAGGCCCCCGGACCCGGCGGAAGTCAAAGACTGCCACCAACGGGTTGAGCGTTTCAATGCCCAGAAACTCGTTATATTCGTGGATGCTGCCTGTGTTCATGATGTCGCCCATGTGTCGCTTCCTCCGTGGTTGTTTTGTTTTATCGTTTGAGCGGACAAATTTAGTCTTTTCGCGCGCTTCACGCAGCGGCATCGCCCCCTTTGCTGTAAAATGGGTTCAAGATTCTGTGATGTGTGTTATCCTGCCGGCAGCAAGTGATCCGCATCGCCGGCGGTTCCGTTGATTTTGGTGCATCCCTCCGCAATCTGTGTATGGGCGGAATGAGTAAGCACGCCCTGCCTTTGCCACATTCAAAAAAAAAGGGACAATCAGCCCCCCGGGGGATGACGGCAGGCAAACAGTCGGAATCAGACAACGACGCGCATACGCCCCGGACCGGCCCGGAGAGGAGGGGGGAACGGTTTTGTGATTATGGAAAAGACAGACAGGGAAAAACGGCTGAAAGTGTTGCTCGTAAACGGGAGTGCGCTGCGCAGTGGGAACACGTTCACCGCACTTTCGGAAGTGATGAGGACACTGAGAGAAGAAAGTGTTGATGCCGTGATAATGCACATCGGCAACCGTCCAGTACAAGGTTGTGTCGGCTGTTATAAGTGTAAGGAAAAAGGCATTTGCGTTTTCCGCGACGAAACATACCTGACTTTGCGTGACAGTCTGGCTGAAGCGGATGGCATCATCATCGGTTCGCCTGTTTATTTTGGCGGGCCTTCCGGAAGCCTGTGCGCCCTGCTCGACCGCTTGTTCTATTCCTGCGGGCAGCTTGCACGATATAAGCCTGCGGCCTCCGTCGTGGTCTGCCGGCGTGGAGGGGCCACCGCCACGTTTGACCGGTTGAACAAATACTTCACCATTCTCAACATGCCCGTCGTTCCGTCGCAATACTGGAACAGTGTGCACGGGCGTAATCCGGGCGAGGCCTCGCAGGATGCGGAAGGGCTTCAAACCATGCGCACACTGGCTCACAACATGGCGTGGATGCTGAGAAACCTGCGCAGCAGCGAAGCCCCAGCTTCGGCGGAAGAACCGATACACACAAACTTTATCAGATAATCAGCCTATGAACATGAAACGCATCGTCCAGACACTCTGCCTGTTGTTTGTCGCCAACTGCGTGATGGCTTGCAGCAATACGGAAAATCGCACACCTCTCGGGCCGATTGGGGAAGCGCCTGCCGAGGAAGACCCGGATGCGGAGCACATCTACCTGTGGGCGGAAGGTAACATGCCGACAATAACCGACTACACCGTCAACAACGGCAATTATCAGGACGACCCCGATTTCCGCCGCAATATGATATGGTATCCCGTGCCCGATGGTACAGTGGTGAAGGGAGCCGTGATGGTATGTCCTGGTGGAGCGTTTTTGTTCCGTAGTGGCAACGAAGGCGCACCCGTCGCCGAGCGGCTGGCAGAGCTGGGCTGGCAGAGTTTCGTGGTGAACTACCGCGTGCGTCCTTACACGATGGAGGAAGGCAGCCTCGACCTGGCACGTGCCATTCGCTACGTCCGCAACCATGCGGAGCAGTATGGCATTGACTCTGCAAACATTGCATCGGTCGGCTTCTCGGCCGGAGGCATCCTCTGTGGCGATGAAGCCTTGCACTTCGATGAACAGGTGAACGGCACAGTGCTGGACAGCGGCTATGTGCCCGACTCGCTCGACCAAGTCTCAGCCAACGTATGTGCCATCGGCATGATTTACTCTTTCTACGGGCGGTTGAGCGTATCGAACAACAGCGTGGACGACCTGCGTGCAGGTGATATCCCGCCTACATTCTACACCTACGGTACGGAAGATCCTTTCTACCGTCAGTTCATCGCCAATGCCAATGCAGCCCGTCAAGCCGGAGTGCAGGTGGAAGAGCACGTGCTGGAAGGCTGGTCGCACGGATTTGGCGTGCGCGGGGAATGGACTATGTGGTTCGACAATTTTCTGACTCAGATAATATCGCAACAAATATGAACAGAGGCAATGTTAAAGACAAAAGCATTACCCGCCGTGACGCATTGAAACAGATGGGATTGTTTATAGCGGGAGCTGTCGCTTTGGGTGTCCCCGCTGTATTGACCTCATGCGAAGAGAAAAAAAGAAGGCATCATCCTTTACTTCACCGCCACGGGCAACAGCCTGTATATCGCCCGTCTGTTGGCGGATGAAAATACAGAACTGCTCAGCATCCCGCAGTTGGTGAAGCAAGAACGGCGCGACTTTGAGGCGGATGAAATAGGCATCGTTTATCCCATCTACGGACACATGCCGCCCAATATGGTGCGGGGCTTCATTAAACAGGTTAGAATCAAAGCAGACTACAAGTTTGCCGTCCTCACCTACGGGATGCTCGATTTCAATGCTGCCGAGTTGTGGGACGGAATATCGCAGAAAGCCGGTACAAAGTTCGACTACATCAATACTCTCGTGATGGTGGACAACTGGCTTCCCAATTTCGATATGAACGAACAGATAAAGATGGACAAGCATATCCCCGGACAGATAGAGAAAATAAAGGCGGACTTGCGTGAACAAAAGCGTTGGGTGAAGCCAGCTACCGATGATGACCGCCGTAATCACGATGGCTTTATGTTTTTCTCCCGTCTCGACCCTGAAGTAGGATTTCTGAAACGCAGCGAGAAGTATTTCCAGGTAACGGACGCATGTATCGGTTGTGCAGTCTGTACCGAAGTCTGTCCGAGAGGCAACTACGAACTGACATCGGCAGGAGTAAAAATCGAAGGCGACTGCGACTTCTGTTTTGCCTGCATCCAGAACTGTCCGCAAAAAGCGATACATTTCCAATCTTTGCCCAATGACCCGCTACTGGCGCGAGGCGAGGTGAACCCCGACGCCCGCTACCGTAACGAACATGTATCATTGTGGAGTATCAAGGAAAGCAACCGGCAATAAACCACTCAGACCACTGACGCATATGCACGGAGATTGAAAGAGGCTCATCTTCTCCGCCGCCTCTGGCATGCTGCTGCGTAGATATGCACCATGCATGCGCAGGAAAGAGCAGCCCCTGCTGGTGTGCCCCATGGTCGGGGTTGAAGGGTTGCGTGGAGGACAAACGAAGTGTTCGAGGGGCTAAACGTGAAAAAAGTATGTAACATGAAAAAGGAGATCATCCGTTTCTTCAAGATGTGGACACTGCCGCTCGGCATGTTTGCCGGAGTGGGCGTCTACCTGATGTTCCATTACATCCCTTTGCTAAGCCCGCTCAAAGTGCTGGCAAAGGGGGCAGAGGATTTCATCCTGCCGCTCATGGTGTTCATCCAGCTGTTCACCACCTTCTGCAAGGTCAATCCGCGGGAGATGAGGATCCGCAGGTGGCATCTCATCATGGTAGCGGTGCAATTGGGATGCTCTTTGGCGATAGCCTTGCCCGTCCACTTCCTTCCCGAATCCGGGTATAGTGTCGCCGCACAAGGAGCGCTGGTCTGCCTGATAGTCCCCACTGGCACGGCTGCTGCTGTCATTGCCGGCCGGCTTGGCGGCAACGAGACCACATTGACGACCTACACGATGATCAGCAACCTTGTGGCGGCCGTGGCGATTCCGGCCGTGTTCCCCTTGGTCGAGATGCAGTCGGCAGGCACGTTCGCCCATCAGTTCCTGCTCATCCTGCGGCGCGTGTTCCCGCTGCTCATCACACCGTTCCTGGCCGCGTGGGCGCTCTGGGAGTTCATACCGAGGGCGCACGCCGCGGTCGTGCGGCTGTGTGGGAGCCTCGCTTTCTACCTGTGGGGCGTTTCGTTGGTGATAGCCATCGGTCTCACGCTCCGTTCGGTGGTGAACAGCCATTTCGACCCGCACGTAATGTGGATGCTAGTAGCCCTTTCCGCCCTGGCGACGTACACCTGGCAGTTCGGCATCGGGAAGCTCGTCGGCAAGCACAACGGCGACTACATCAGTTGCGGGCAAGGCTTCGGACAGAAAAACACGATCCTGGCCATCTGGGTGTCCTACACCTACCTCACCCCGGTCATATCCGTAGCGCCGAGCTGCTACATCGTTTGGCAGAACATCGTGAACTCGTGGCAGCTGTGGGTGAAGGGAAAGCGCGACGCAGCACGAGAAAAACGTAATAAATAAAAACTGAAAAACAAACATTCGCATGAAATTCAAAGACTTAGGAAACGATGGACTTCGCGTATCAGCCATCGGGCTGGGCTGCATGGGCATGAGCCACGCCTACGGCGCAGCGCCGGATCGGCGGGAAATGTCCGGACTGTTGGCCGATGCGGTCGATATGGGCTACACCTTCTTCGACACAGCCGAATCATATGGCACCGCCGCCCGTCCGCACGATGGCGAGGAACTGCTGGGCGAAGCCCTCCGACCCTTCCGCGACAAGGTTGTCCTTGCCACCAAATTCGGCATTTCGTTCGAGCATCCCGAAGCCCCCGGCACGCACGCCGTCATTACGGACTCGCGTCCCGAGACGATACGCCGTTCGGTCGAAGGCTCCCTGCGCCGTTTGCAGACCGACCATATCGACCTCTACTACTAGCACCGCACAGACCCCGACGTGGAGCCGGAAACGGTGGCAACCGTGATGGCCGACCTGATAAAGGAAGGGAAGATCCTCCATTGGGGCCTTTCGGAAGCGAGCGTGGACTACTTGCGCCGAGCGCACAGCGTATGCCCTGTGACTGCCGTACAGAACCGCTATTCGATGATGGCACGGTGGAACGAGTCCCTATTCCCCGTGCTCGAAGAACTCGGCATCGGGTTTGTGGCCTTTTCCCCCCTTGCCAACGGCCTGCTCACGAAGTGCTATACGGCAAGCGACCGTTTCGACGCGGCAACCGACTACCGCTCCTCCATGCCACAGTTCCAGAAAGAAAGCTTCGAACAGAACAGGGCCCTGTTTGCCCTTCTTGACGAACTGGCCGCACAGAAGCACGCCACACCCGCGCAAATCTCCCTTGCCTGGATGATGTGCAAGAAACCGTGGATAGTCCCCATCCCCGGCACCCGCAGGTTAAGCAGACTGAAAGAAAACATCGGAGCGGAAGACATCCAGCTGACCCCCGGAGAGATAAAGCACATAGACGCCGCCCTCGACATGATGCACATGAGCGACGTGTTTAGCGGATCACCCGTAAAAAGCAGAGAAGCATGAAACAGATCAAGATCATTTTCCTCGCAGTTTTGGCAGCGTTGAGCCCCGCCTGCGGATAGTCTGCGTCCCACCATGCACAGGCTGGCGACAGCCTCCTTACCATTCGCGAACAAGGCAGCTTCCTCATTGGCGACACAGTCAAGACGCAGCCCGGCACTTACGACACCCGCCACCCCCTGAGAGCGGACGGCCAGACGCTGCATGGCGACCACGCCTACGTTTCCTACCAGATCCCCGCCGACGCCCGCAGGATCCCCCTTGTTTTCCTGCACGGAGCGGGACAATCCGCCAAGACGTGGGAGAGCACCCCCGACGGGCGGGAAGGGTTCGCCACCTTGTTCCTCCGCCGCGGTTTCAGCACATACCTGATCGACCAGCCACGCCGCGGACGCGCCGGGCGCGGCACAGCCGACGAGACCGTCAAAGCCACGCCCGACGATCAGTTCTGGTTCGAGAATTTCCGCATGGGCGTGTGGCCCCATTACTACCAAGGCAGCCAGTTCCCCCGATCGGCAGAGGCATTGGAACAGTTCTTCCGCCAAATGACGCCCAATACGGGCGCGTACGACGAAGGGCTGATAGCCACGGACGTGGCCGCGCTGATGGACAAAACGGGCGGCGGCATCCTTGTCACCCACTCCCAAGGCGGAGGGCCGGGCTGGCATGCAGCCATCAAAAGCGCTAACGTACGCGCCATAGTGTCCTACGAGCCGGGCAGCGGATTCGTATTCCCCGAAGGTGAGACACCCCAGGCGATGCAGACCATCAGCCCGTTCGGGGCGCTGACCGCCCACACCATACCGCCCGCCGATTTCGAAAAGCTGACCCGCATCCCCATCGTCATCTGCTACGGCGGCTATATCCCCGACAAGCCAAGCGACAATTGGGGGCAATGGACAGCTGGAGGGGCCGGCTCGAAATGGCGCGCCCTTTTGCCCCATGCATCGACCGCCACGGCGGCGACGCCACAGTCGTACACCTGCCCGAGCTGGGCATCAGGGGCAACTCCCACTCCCTCTTTGCAGAGAAGAACAATGTGCAGCTTGCCGACCTGCTGTCCGCATGGCTTGCCGAAAGGGGGCTTGACCGCCCCCGCTCCGCCACGCTGGCGCATTAGTGCAGGCATCTCTGAAAAATGCACCTACACCCCCCCGGGGGGCTTCTTCTGTTTTTATCCGCTGCGCAAGCCATTCGTTGATTTTGGTGCATCCTTCCGTAATCTGTGTATGGGCGGATAGGGGCGAGCGCCGTATTTTTGCAAGCAAGGAAATAACAAAAAAAGCGCACAGACTTATGAGACTGACTATCCCCTCCGCAGCCATCATGTTATCCGCCCTGTGCGCCCCCTGCGGGCCGCGCTGGCCGACACGCTGAGCCTCCGCCAGCAGCGCATCGTAGCCATCGCCGCCTCCGCCGCCACAGGCGCCCTGGAGCACCTCAGGACCGCCCTTGCCCGCGGGCTGGACGGCGGGATGACTGTGAACGAGGCCAAGGAAGTGATGGTGCACGCCTATGCCTACTGCGGCTTTCCCGCAGCTTGCGTGGTTTGCAGCCCCCCTCATGCAGGTGCTCGACGAGCGCAAAGCGCGGGGCATCGCCGACACTGTGGGGCGCGACGCGTCGCCCCGTCTGCGACAGCCGCGACAAGCACACCCGCGCGCGGAGCTGCTCGAAAAGCTGAGCGGCGCCCCCGCCGATGCGCCCAAGACGGGCTATGCCGCCTTTGCCCCCCCATCGTTGATCGGTACTTGAACGAACACCTGTTCTGCGACATCTTCGAGCGCGACCTGCTGACGTGGCAGGAGCGCGAGCTGGCCGCAGTTGCCATCCTCACCGCCCTGGGCGAAGGCGCCCCTGCCGATGCTGCGGTCGCACTCCGCCATCTGCCTGCGCCAGGGGCTCACGGAAGGCCAGCTCCGCCAGATGACGAAAATCGTAAACGGGCTGAAAAAAGACACCGCCCCCCCTTTGCACGCGGCATGCTGATGCCCGACAATCCGAACTTCACGCGGGGGGCGAGGCGTGGTTGCAAGGCTATGCCGGCGCGCAGGATGGTTTCGACTGCACGGGGTGGCAGGCGTGACTTTCGCTCCCGGGTGCCGTAACAGTTGGCACAGCCATAAGGGAGGGCAGCTCCTGCTGTGCACCTCCGGCCGGGGCTACTACCAGGAGAAAGGCAAGCCGATACGATTGTTGCTCCCGGGAGATGTGGTGAAGATTCTATAATTATGTGGCTTCCGTCCCGTTCCGGAATACCTGTACAACGCCTTGTCCTTCCTCTTTCCGAAAAGCAATGAATGAACAACATAATATCAAGGAGACAACAGATATGGACAACTTCACTTATCAATACCCCGTCCGCCCACATTTTGGCAAGGGGTGCGCCGCAGCGCGCAATCAAGGAAGAGATGGGCCGCGCGGGGCGGAACGTGCTGCTGGCCTACGGCGGCGGCTCGCTGAAACGCACCGGGCTCTACGACAGGCTGCGGGGCTGGCTGCACGAGTGCGGCAAGCACGTAGTGGACTTCGGCGGCATCCGGCCCAACCCCACCTACGCCAAGGTGCAGGAGGGGGCGCGGCTGGTGCGCGAACAGGGCATCGACTTCATCCTTGCCGTGGGCGGCGGGTCGGTCATCGACTGCTGCAAGATCGTGTCTGCGCAGGCCCGCACAGACGAAGACATCTGGGACATGATGTACGAAGCGCATCGCCTGCCCACGGGGTTCGTGCCGACGGGGGCCGTGGTCACCGCCTCGGGCACGGGCGCCGGGCAGAACAACGGGGCCGTCATCACCCACACCGCAAAGAGGCTGAAGCAGCCCCTCGTCGGCGCTTACCACAGCTTCTCCATCCTGGACAGAGACCTGACCAAGACCCTGCCCATGAAGCAAGTAGCCAGCGGAGCCTTCGACACACTGAGCCACTGCATGGAGACCTATATGGGCCGTCCGCAGGGCGACAACCTCTCCGACGAAATCAACGAGGCGGTGATGCGGAGCGTCATCAAGAACCTCCGTGCCTTGATTGCCAACCCCGACGACGACTTTACCCGCGGCGAACTGATGTGGGACTCCGCCCTCGCCGAAAACGGCCTGCCCGAGCTGGGCAAGCAGACCGACTTCCAATGCCACATGCTGGAGCACGCCGTCGGCGCTTACACCGACTGCAACCACGGGCAGGGGCTGGCCGTCATCCACCCCGCCCTCTACCGCCACTTGCTGGCCGAGGGCAAGGAGAAGCTGGCGCGCATGGCCGAACGGGTGTGGGGTGTGAAGGGCGACACCGTGGAACAGACCGCCACCCTCGGCATCAACGCCATCGAAGCCTTCATCCGAGAGATCGGCATGCCCACCCGATGGAGCGAAATGGGCATCACGGACGAGGCTGTCCTTCGTGCCGCTGCCGACACCTGCCTGCTGATGCCCGGCTGCTGCAAGCAGTTTACGAAGGACGAACTGTTCGAAGTGTTAAAAGAAAGTATGTAATAAAAAGCTAAAAGAAGATTGACAATGAACAACTTAATCAAGACGATGTTGTGCAGTGCCGCAGCTCTGGTGCTGGCCGGCACATCGGTGGCACAAACCCGGCGTGCTTTTACCGAACTGGACTTCTCCACCATCCAAAGCCCAAACTCCAATCCCTTTGGCTTGGTCTATCGGGATGCCATCACGGCGAACGAGCAGGGCAAGGTGAACATCCACCGCATCACCTACGAGCTCGACGGATTGAAGATAGCCGCTAACATCTGCACTCCCGCCGGATATGACGCATCGAAAAACTATCCGGCCCTCGTCGTGGCGCACCCCAACGGGGGATGCAAGGAGCAGGTGGCCGGACTATACAGCCAGCGTATGGCAGCACAGGGCTACATCTGCCTTGCCTTTGACGCCGCCTACCAGGGCGGAAGCGAGGGAGAGCCACGAAACGTGGACAAGCCCGCCAACCGCGTCGAGGACATCCACCGCGCCTGCGACATCCTTGCACAATATCCCGGCGTGGATGCCAGCCGCGTCGGCGTGCTCGGGATCTGTGGCGGCGGAGGCTACACTCTCAAAGCGGCCGGCAGGGCATTGCGTACGTGTGTGAAACCCATCTTGATTTGCAGCCCGTCTTTCCCCGTGATTCTGTCAGCCGGTCTGCCGTTTCCGCCAGCCGTCTCGCAAACGCAGTGAACTTTCAAGATAGAAGTGCAATTATTTCGTCCCCT
>UMEP01029582.1_pt1 | contig 21652 bp, 20 predicted proteins | sample 1964771 | NCBI WGS metagenome assembly UMEP01 (sample SAMEA4836022, study PRJEB28245) | human gut metagenome | biome: gut microbiome; material: fecal sample | place: Denmark | collected 2008 | reverse complement strand
ATCGTTTGCACTGAGTCTGCTGGGGTTCAGCCATGCCGGTGAGGAAGAATTTTTCAGTCTTCATCTGTATGTGGTGTATTGCTTCACGGGATACGCCATCAGCATCTTGTCGCGCATCATGGCCTATGAAGGTAATTACCTCGACGGATTGCTTATGCACCGTGGTTCCCTGCTCTATCTGTTCCGGGGCAAATACTATGTGTATTGCCTGCTGCTGGTCATTCCACTAATGTGCATGCTGCCTGCCCTTATTTTGGGAAGTATCTCCGTCCTGCTGGTCTTCAGCCAGCTGGTCTACACGGCCGGCGTTACTTTTCCAGTGATTATGCTGTTGGCCCTTATGAACCGAAAGACCGCCCCGCTGGACGCTTCCCTCATGGGAAAAGGCCAGTGGAACTCTCCCTATCAGGCCTTGAGCGTAGCTTTTGCCTTTTTTGCGCCGATAGCCATCTGTCGCATATTGTTCATTTGGGTGGAGCCTTCCACAGCCTATCTGGTTTGTACCCTGCTGGGTGTGCCGGGCATCGTGCTTCATCCCCTTTGGTGCAAGCTGCTCTACCGGAAAGTATTTCAGAAACGGCATTCGCTCATGGAAGACCTTCGCGAAACGAGGTGATTTTTTATCTGTAACCAATCAATGAATTTTTATGGAAATCAAGATACATAACCTGAAAAAGACCTATGGCAGCAAGACGGCTGTCGATATTCCCGACTACACCCTACAGGGGCCTGAAATCCTGGGGTTGATGGGCAATAACGGGGCTGGGAAAACCACTCTGTTCCGCCTGATGCTCGACCTGTTGAAAGCCGACAGCGGAAATGTATGCCTAGACGGAACCGACGTGTCACAAAGTGAAGACTGGAAGTCGCATGTGGGAGCCTATATGGACGAGAGTTTTCTGATAGATTACCTTACCCCCGAAGAATATTTCCACTTCTGCGGACGCATATACGGATTCGATGCAGCCACCCTTCATGAACGGATTTATCGCTATGAACGTTTTCTGGGCGATGAAATCCTGAAAGAAAAGAAATACATCCGCAACCTTTCGGCCGGAAACAAGCAGAAGACGGGTATTGTTACCGCCCTGCTGCACAATCCGGAATTCGTCATTCTGGACGAACCGTTCAACTTCCTCGACCCTACTTCACAATCGTTGCTCAAGCATCTCCTCAAGCACTATTGTGAAGAACAAAAAGCCACTATTCTTGTGTCCAGCCACAACTTGAGCCACACCGTCGACCTCAGTACCCGTATCGTACTGCTGGAACAGGGGCATCTGCTCCGCGACCTTGACAATACCGACGGGGCCGCCGGAGTAGAGTTGGAAAACTATTTCGAGGTAAAAGAATAAAATAAAAGAATCTTCAACAGGTTCTAAAATACCCTAAGTACCTATCCATGTAACGAGGATATTATGTACATTTGTTCAAAACAAACAACTATGTACAGATACCGCTTCACTCGTTTTTCAGTGTGCATGCTGTTCGCGGTGTGCACACTTTTGTTATCCTCGTGTGGCACACGTGCTCCGCGCGTGGACTACCGTGAACTGGCGCGTGCAGCTGTGCGACTGGAAATGGACATCGATGCCGACGACAATCATCGTCTCTACGTGGAAGTGGCCGACTGGATTGGCGTGCCCTACCGCCACGGAGGAACCACTCACCGGGGAACGGACTGTTCAGGCTTCACATCTGCAATCTATAAAAAAGTGTACCACAAGAAACTGCAACGTAATTCCGATGCCCAGCGTACGGAAGACTGCCGAAAAATATCCAAGCGCCAGCTAAAGGAAGGCGACCTGGTGTTCTTTCATAACGGACGGCGTAAACGCGTCGCCAATCACGTAGGCATTTACCTGAAAGACGGGAAATTCGTGCATGCCAGCACCAGTTCCGGCGTCATTGTCAGCCGGCTGGAAGAGCCTTACTATCGCAAGTGCTGGATGCAGGGAGGACGAGTAAAAGGACTATAAACACGCGCACGACATGAACTACTCTTTACATCTATCATCCCGGCAGACTCTGATTCTATGTACAGTCGGTATCCTGCCCGCCATGAGCCAGCAGCAGGAAAAGGAACTGCAACTCAACATGGATGCAGTGAAAATGATTCAATTCGATTTCAATTCCCTGCCCAAACAGGAAAACCAACCGCTGGAAGCCCCGCAGAACAAAAAATGGATGGACTTCAAGGTGGACCTGAAAGTGCCCCGCAGCCTGATTGATACCACCAAAGTATGGAAACCGGAAAATTATGTCCGCATGGAACCTTATACCATCTGGACCCGTTTCGGAGAAGACCCGGTGTATGATGTACTGATGGCCGGACGGCCCAAGCAATGGGAAATCTCCTGGACACTCAATCCCAATCGCATATATGCAGACGAGGAATACGGACGCAGCATTGTACCTTCTACCGGACGGATGTATGAAAATGTGGGAGGTTCTGCAGGTGTAGGCATCGGTATCGGCGGACTTGATTTCATGGGCTTTATCTATGACAACATGACCCGTCGCGGACGCATGCTGGCACACAACCGCAAGCACGCCAATGCCTGGAAAACGTATGCTGACTATCAGCCCACGGCGGCTGACAGCATGAAAGTGCCCAACTTCTACCGTCAGCTCCGTAAACAGCAGGCTGCCGACAGCACGCAGACATTGCTCACCTTTCAGCCGGCTTTTTCGGCAGCTCCTCTCCTGCCCATTTACGCTGTGCCTGACTCTGTAAAGAAACAAGCGGAATCCCAGCCTGATACTGTAAAAATAGAGAAAAAGAAAAACCCGCAACCAGCGCAGGCGGAGGATGCGGGAAACTTGTATGAATACATTCGCCAGAAAGCAGCCGAGGACTCCATCCGGCGAAAAGAATTCTTCCGAAAAGATAAAGTCAGAAACAACCAGTACGACGTGCAGCGTGAAATCCAGCGCCTACGCGAACAGCAGAACTGACAAGCGTCTTATCTCACTTCTTGAATACGAAATACACAGCCAGTATCAGGCAGAAAAATGCAGCCAGGTGGTTCCATTTCAGCTCCATCTTGAACGCAATCATGGAGAAAATGGTAAACACGGCCAGCGTAATCACCTCCTGAATCACTTTCAGCTGCATGATGTCAAACGGTCCTCCACTGTCTCTGAACCCCAGACGGTTGGCCGGAACCTGCAGACAGTATTCAAAAAAAGCAATGGCCCAGCTGAACGCAATCACCCCAATCAGCGGCAGTGAAGCAAACCAACTGAACTCTTCACGCATCTTCAAGTGGCCATACCAGGCAAACGTCATGAAGATGTTCGAGAAAATCAGTAAAACAATCGAATAAATACCTTGTGATAGCATATCTTTTTCCTTATTTAAAAATCGGCTGCAAAGATACGTTTTTTAAATGAAAAAGACATGCTATCCTTGCGTCTTTACTCATTCAGTACGAAGGAATTTCCACACCAGCGCACTGAAAGCCGCTCCCACGAAAGGTGCCACGATAAATAGCCAGAGCTGTTCGATGGCCTGTCCGCCTTCCATCAGAGCCGGTCCGATGCTTCGTGCCGGGTTCACGGATGTGCCCGTAATCGGTATACACACGATGTGAATCAGTATCAGCGTAAGTCCGATGGCCAGTCCAGCCAGATTGCCAGCCCCTTTCTTTTCGTCCGTGGCAGCCAGCGCCACCAGCACAAAGATAAAGGTAAACACGGCTTCGGCCAGGAACGCCTGCCCCATAGCATCAGATGCAAAGCTGTTGGAACCTGTGGTTGTCGGTCCTCCGTGTGCACCGGTCGATACCAGCAGCGTGAGAATCAGTGAGCCGATAATGGCACCCACAACCTGAAACAGCATGTACATCAACGCCCGTTTCGTTTTCATGCCTCCCGACAGCCATACACCCAGTGTAATGGCCGGATTGATGTGGCAGCCGGAAATGTTTCCTATGGTATATGCCATGGCGATGACAGAAAGACCGAATGCCATGGCCACTCCGATGGTTCCTACACCGGCACCCACTGTGTCGGCCACTCCTCCTGCAAATACGGCGCTACCGCAGCCCAGCAGTACAAGAACCATAGTTCCGATTAGTTCAGCTACATACTTTTTCATAGGCATTACATTTAAAATTCACGATGCCCTAATTTAGTATTTTCACCGGAGAAAAGCAAGATTGCTAATGATTTATTAACTTAAAAATCAGACAGAAAGGAGTGTGCTGGAAAACTCAAGTACGTTTCAGGGAAAACGCAAGGCCGTTTGAGTCCAAACGCACTTGCGTTTGAAGTAAAACTCTTTGACGTTTTGAGTCAAACGCACTTACGTTTTTTTACGCCTTTGGTTCGTAGGTGAAATACACCAGGTAACTTCCTTTCGCTGTAATGCGGAAACTGCTGTGTTCCAATTCATTGAGCGTACCTTGCCACAAAGAGTGAAAATCATAGATAGGATATTTTAATCCTTCGCTTCGAAGTTGTATTGCCCCAAAATTAAAGACAGATACCTGCTGTCTGGGGAATCCGGCAAATACCTTATCACCTGTGGCAGGAATGAAGAAACCATAGTCGGTCAGCATCACCACTTCCGCCCCCATCTGCTGATATTCCATAAGCAGACTGATATTTCCCAGTGTATGGTCCTCCCGTTTACCCGTAGCCCCTACGAGGACAATTCGCTTTATCCCTTGCGATAGCAGAAACATTACCGCCTTAGTCTGGTCGTTGGTCTCCTGGTCCGGGATACGATGAATCCGGTCGTGGAAACGAATCCGGTTCTCCTCCGAAAGTGAATCACCGTCGCCTACAATCCAGTCGGGCACACGTCCGCTGTCGGCCAGCGCATTCGCTGCTCCGTCGCAACACACCACACAAGGTGCCTGATCGAGCACAGCCAATGGGAACGGATGTGAAGGGAAGTCTCCGTTTCCTACTATCACCGCTTCAGGAACAAACGGCAAAGTCAGTCGCTCATTTTCATTCTTTATGTCATTCATTGTTTTTACTCTTTATTAGTTTGGTCATATGCCTGTTCCGTCATCAGGTTCAGCCACTTTCTCCATCCGAAAAAGGCCACTACCGCATAAAGCCCGTACAGTGCCGAAGTGAAATACAGACCCTTGTAGATGTACAGTCCGCAGCACACCCAGTCCACAATCATCCAGGCTCCCCACTGTTCCACATATTTGCGGGCCAGCATCCACATGGCTATGATGCTCAGTGCCGTAGTGAAACTGTCCGTCCAGGGCACACTGCTGTCTGTCCATGTAATCAATATCCAGGCAATAACCACCCAGCACAGAATAAACGCGGCTGTCAAGGGGAAATATACCTTGCACGGCATGCGTGTAATGGGTGTTTCTTCTTCAGTCTGCTGTATGTTCTTCTTTTTCCTTCCTCTGCTCCAGGCTATCCAGCCATACACCGAAGCCAGCAGGTAATACACGTTGATTCCAAAATCGGCATACAGTCCGGCCTGATAATACACCACCAGATAGACGGCAGGCATCACAATACAGGCAAGCCACAGGTAAATGCTGGCACGGTACTCCAGCCATAAATAGACTAACCCTACGAGGGTTCCAAACACTTCCAGGTAATTCATGGTGCAAAGATAGTGTAAGCCGAGTGCAGCGGCAAATAGAAAGAATTGTTTTCTGATTTTGACTATGCGAAGACGCAACCTAGCCAACGATAGTAGAAAGCGAGTAAATGGTTGTTTAGAAGAGTTTTTTCTTGTGCAGAGTAATATTTTTGTATCTTTGAAATTGATTGAACATTTTTGTTCAGTGGATTGAACATTTTGTGGAATAAGATTGAACATTGGGAAAAAATAAAATATTCAATCTTATTTGATAGTTGTTCTACAAGTAATGTGACAGGTGTATCCGTAAAAAAGGAAATCAACCATGAATGAGCAGCCTAACAATGGAAATATAATTCTCTACCAGACAGAGGATGGCAAATCAAGAATAGAAGTAACGCTATGCAATGATACAGTGTGGCTTACTACCGACCAGATGGCAGAATTGTTTCAGAGAAACAAATCGACTATTTCAAGACATATAAAGAATGTATTCGAGGATGGAGAATTGAATCCGGATTCAGTTGTTGCATTTTTTGCAACAACTGCCGCTGACAATAAAAAATATCAGGTGGCATATTATAACCTCGACATGATAATCAGTGTAGGTTATCGTGTCAAGTCGCATCGTGGTGTACAGTTCAGAATTTGGGCTACACAAGTTCTGCGTGAATATCTTGTAAAAGGATTTGCCATGAACGATGATTTGCTGAAAAGAGCTGGCGGAGGAAACTATTTCGACGAGCTGCTAAGCCGTATCCGTGACATCCGTTCCTCGGAAAAGGTATTCTACCGCAAGATACTCGAAATTTATGCCCTGAGTATAGATTATGACCCGCGTACAGAGACTACCATGCAGTTCTTCAAGACAGTACAGAACAAGATGCATTTCTCTGTACATGGTCATACCGCTGCCGAAATTATATACGAACGTGCTAACGCGGAAAAAGATTTCATGGGACTTACTTCATGGACGGGAGCATTGCCCAAACGTACCGATGCGGAAATAGCGAAGAACTATCTTTCTTCCGATGAGCTGGATACGCTCAACAGAATCGTCAGTCTGTACTTGGATTTTGCCGAACTTCAGGCTAAATCGCATAAGCCCATGTACATGAAAGACTGGATTCAAAAGCTGGACGATTTCTTAAAGCTTTCCGGAAAAGAGCTGTTAAGCCATGCCGGAAAGATTTCTGCTGAATTGGCAAAACAGAAAGCAGATACGGAATACGACAAGTTCAAGGAAAGAACAGCTTATAACCTTTCGCCTGTAGAGATTCATTTTTTAGAGAATTTTGAGAAGGAACAGAAAAAGCTTAAAAACAGATAGGTTATCATTTCGTAAATGGCAGTTTCTATAGGTGAATATTATGCAATACCTGAAAACACTTTCCACAATTCGGGTATAAACATCTGTAAATGGTATACATTCTCCCCATATTAATCGGTTAACTTTGCCATTGAAAAAGAAGACAAACCAATAACTCATACCATTATGAAAATACAAATGGTCCTTGCGCTTGCCGCATGGGTAATAAACAGTACAACTATTATGGCACAGGAAACGATTAAACAGACAGCTGGACGCGATCAGCTGGGAGATTTTGCTCCTAAATTCGCGGAACTTAATGATGATGTACTTTTCGGTGAGGTGTGGAGCCGTACCGACAAACTCGGTCTGCGCGACCGGAGTCTGGTCACCATCACTTCACTTATCAGTCAGGGTATTACCGACAGTTCACTGACTTATCACTTGCAGACTGCCAAGCAGAACGGCATCACCCGTACGGAAATCTCGGAAATCATTACGCACATTGCCTTTTATGCCGGATGGCCGAAAGCATGGGCCGCTTTCCGTCAGGCCAAGGAAGTGTGGGCGGAAGATGTAACCGGAGAAGAGGCAAAGGCAGCTTTCCAGCGTGAAATGATTTTCCCAATCGGAGAACCGAATACAGCATTTGCACAATACTTTATCGGTCAGAGTTACCTGGCTCCGGTTTCGAAGGAACAGGTGCCGGTATTCAATGTGACCTTTGAACCGGGATGCCGCAACAACTGGCATATTCACCGGGCGACTAAAGGCGGCGGGCAGATGCTTATCGGAGTGGCTGGCCGTGGATGGTATCAGGAAGAAGGCAAACCTGCCGTACAGATTCTGCCGGGCACGGTGATTCATATTCCTGCCGGCGTGAAACACTGGCACGGGGCAGCAGCCGACAGCTGGTTTGCACACCTGGCATTCGAAGTGGAAGGAGAAAACACTTCGAACGAATGGCTGGAACCTGTTTCAGACGAAGAATATAGTAAACTGCAATAATCTATCCAGCGTCATCGGCCTTTCGGCTTTGCCGGGACCGATGACCTTTCTCTCTTCCCTTTTCTGTCACCTACATTTTTATTTATGAAGAGAATCTTGTTATTCCCGCTTCTGCTTTTTGCCGGCATGACCCTGTTTGCCTGCAATCCTTCGGACGATGCCCCGTCTGCACCTGAAATGAACACACCCGAACAGTCGGGGAATGCCGGAGACAGTAAAACCAATGAACATCCTGAAAACGATGAAAATGAAGATACTCCTATGGAAAATAATACACTTAAACTGACCGTGAACGGTCGCTCTTTTACAGCTACATTAGTAAAGAATTCATCTACAGAGGCGCTGATGAAACAATTGGCGCAAGGAAGTGTAGACATCCGTATGGATGATTACGGAAATATGGAAAAGGTGGGCTCTTTAGGCTTTTCCTTGCCAAGAAATGACCGGCAGACAACCACAGCTCCCGGCGACCTGATTCTGTATCAGGGCAACTCGTTTGTTATTTATTACGATACGAATTCATGGAACTTTACCCGCTTGGGAAAGGTGGATGGCGTGTCCAGCCGCAATGAGATGCTGGATTTGCTGGGTGGCAAAGGAGAAGTTACCGTAACCCTCTCGTTAGCAGAATAAAAAACCTGATAAAAAGAATTAGAATAAGGTTTTGCTCAGGGGCAATTATATTGGCTCTGAGCAATTTGTTTTTTAATAGGATTTTTTACTTTTGCATCCTTTTACGTGCATACATTTAATTAACGACTTGAATGAAAAAACGAACGATACCTGTTTTACTGCTCGGCCTGGCCTGCCATGCAGGAATGGCCCAGAAACCACAACGAGATACACTTTCATTGACAAACAAGATTCACCAGATAGACGAGGTGGTAGTGACCGGAGCACGCCATGAGACGGATGTACGACATCTTTCACAAACTGTGTCGGTAGTGGGACGCGCCCAGATAGAAAGTGCCTTGCAACCGTCTTTGCTGCCCGTGCTTACTGAACAGGTGCCCGGACTCTTTGTCACTTCGCGAGGCATCATGGGCTACGGCGTATCTACCGGAGCGGCGGGTGGCATTTCTCTGCGCGGACTGAGTGGAGGTACGGCCCGGTTGATGGTCATGATTGACGGTCATCCGCAATATGCAGGGATTTTCGGTCATCCGATAGCCGATGCCTACCAGTCGTTTCTGGCCGAGCGCGTAGAGGTATTGAGAGGACCAGCCTCGGTACTTTACGGTTCGAATGCCATGGGAGGCGTGATCAATATTGTGACACGGAAGATGCAGGAAGACGGAGTAGATACACACCTTCATGCGGGTTATGGTTCGTATAACACACTGGAAACGGAACTGACCAACCGTGTCCGCAAGGGACGATTCTCGAGCGTGGTATCGGGCTCCTACAATCGTACCGACGGGCATCGGACCGATATGGGATTTGAACAGTACGGTGGATATGCCAAGCTGGGATATGAAGTGGCCGAACACTGGAACCTGCGTGGAGATGTAAACGTGACACATTTTAATGCCTCCTATCCCGGTCCGGTGACGGCTCCACTGCTCGACGGAGACCAGCGCATTACGCGCGGAGTCACTTCTTTTGCCATGGAAAACCACTACGAAAAGACTTCCGGGGCATGGAGCTTCTTCTATAACTGGGGGAATCACTGGATTAACGACGGATATACTCCTTCTGCCGGAGAGAGTCCGCAAGATGCCCGCTTCAACTCCCGCGACCACATGATGGGTGTTTCGCTCTATCAAAGTACCCGATTCTTCGAGGGAAACCGCATTACCTTTGGCTTTGATTGGTTCCGCTACGGAGGACATGCGTGGAATGAATATGTGAGTGGAGAAAATGCGGGTACGTCTGCCGGCCTGGTGGACAAGCAGGAAGATGAACTGGCCGGATACGTGGACTTGCGTCAGGACATCCGTTCGTGGCTGACGTTCAACGCCGGACTTCGGGTAGACCATCATTCGCGTGTGGGAACGGAATGGGTGCCGCAGGTCGGTCTGGCTTTCCATCTGCCACAAGCTATGGAACTGAAGGCATCAGCTTCAAAAGGCTTCCGCTACCCTATCCTTCGGGAAATGTACATGTTCCCGCCACAAAACCCTGACCTGCAACCGGAATCTATGTGGAACTATGAACTGGCCTTCTCACAGCAACTGATGAATGGCAGGCTACAGTATGGCGTCAATCTGTTCTTTATTGACGGAAAGAACCTTATCCAGACGTTGCCGAATCCTCACGGAAGTGGTATGCTGAACCAGAACTCCGGAGAGATAGAAAATGCGGGTGTAGAAGTACAGGCTGCCTACCGTATCGACCGCCACTGGTCGGTAGACGGAAATTACAGCTATCTTCACATGAAGAACCCGGTCATCGCCGCTCCGGAACATAAGCTTTACGCCGGAGCCAGTTTCTCGCAAGGACGGTGGAACGTATCTACGGGTCTGCAATACATTGCCGGACTTTATACGCAGACAGCCCCCGTAGTGACCGAAGATTTCGTGCTTTGGAACCTGCGTGCCACCTTCCGTGTGAACCGCTGGCTGGACATCTGGGCACGTGGTGAAAACCTGTTGGCACAGAAATATGAAATCAATGCCGGGTATCCCATGCCGCGTGCCACTGTGATGGCTGGAATCAATCTCAATTTTTAGGATAAGTTTGTGAAATTCATAAGTTCTGCCTATTTTTGCTCTCATTATGAAAAAGACAATCACTTCTCTCCTACTGGTGTGGGCGATAGGCTCATGCGGTACATCTTTCCTTCAGGCACAGACCGCCGTAGAAAAAGGTCTGAAGAGTATCAACCGCCCTTCTACTGAGGCCATTGTAGGCTTTCTGACCGATGACGCGCTGCAAGGACGTGAAGCCGGCATGATTGGTTCGCGCGTGGCAGCCCGCTATCTGGTTTCCTGTCTTCAGGAAGCTGGCATCGCCCCTTTGTATGATGATTCATATTACCAGCCTTTCGAAGCCTGTGCCAAGGAACGGCAGCAGAAAGGCCGTTGGCAGGTACATCCTGATTCCATTGCCCAGCTGAAGCAGGGTACGCACCGCTCGCTCCGCATGGCCAATGTGTTGGGCATGATTCCAGGAGAACGGACCAATGAGTACGTAGTGGTAGGCGCGCATTTCGACCATCTGGGCATTGATGAAACACTGGCAGGTGACAAGATTTACAACGGAGCCGATGACAATGCGTCGGGTGTATCTGCCGTGATGCAGATTGCCCGTGCTTTTCAGGCCAGTGGCAAAAAGCCCCTGCGCAACGTCATCATCGCATTCTGGGATGGAGAAGAGAAAGGACTCTTAGGCTCTAAGTATTTCATGCAGCACTGCGATTTTATAAAGGATATCAAAGGTTATTTGAATTTCGATATGATTGGCCGGAACAATCGGCCGGAACAACCTGAGCACGTGGTGTATTTCTATACGGAAGCACATCCGGCACTGGGCCAGTGGCTCAAGGATGACATTGCCCGTTACGGGTTGAAACTGCAACCGGATTACCGCCCGTGGGACCGTCCGGTGGGAGGAAGCGACAATGCTTCGTTTGCCGTACACGACATTCCCATCATCTGGTATCACACTGACGGACATCCGGATTACCACCAGCCTTCTGACCATGCCGACAAGTTGAACTGGGAGAAGGTGGTGGAAATTACCAAGGCTTCTTTCCTTAACGCCTGGAACCTGGCTAACGAGAAATCGTATTAAGCCGTCAACAGATACCGAACAGTTTCATGTCCGCTTCGGGGGTAGTAATGCCTCCGATGCCGAACTGTTCTACCAGTACTTTGGCTACGTTTGGTGAGAGGAAGGCTGGTAAGGTAGGTCCCAGGTGAATATGTTTCACGCCCAGGCTCAACAGGGCCAGCAGGACGATGACCGCCTTCTGTTCGTACCAGGCAATGTTGTACACAATGGGGAGTTCGTTGATGTCGTTCAACTGGAAGACTTCCTTCAGCTTCAGGGCAATGACGGCCAGTGAGTAGCTGTCGTTACATTGTCCGGCATCAAGCACACGGGGAATTCCTTGAATATCGCCTAACGGAAGCTTGTTGTAACGGTACTTCGCGCAACCGGCCGTAAGGATGACCGTATCTTTCGGAAGTGTCTGAGCAAAGTCGGCATAGTAGTCGCGGCTCTTCATGCGTCCGTCGCATCCAGCCATGACCACAAACTTGCGGATGGCACCGCTCTTCACGGCTTCTACTACCTTATCAGCCAGTTGCATCACCTGATTATGGGCAAATCCGCCGATAATCTCTCCCTGCTCCAGCTCTACAGGCGGCTGGCATTGTTTGGCCAGTGCGATGACCTCTGAAAAATCCTTGTGTCCCTCGGCATCCGTGGCAATATGCTTGCATCCGGGATACCCCGTTGAATTAGCCGTAAACATCCGCTCCTTATAAGTCGCATTTTCCAGTGGCGGCACGATACAGTTGGTGGTGAACACAATCGGGCCGTTGAATGCCGTAAACTCTTCGCGCTGCTTCCACCAGGCATTTCCATAGTTTCCTACAAAATGCTTGTATTTCTTGAAAGCCGGATAATAATGTCCCGGGAGCATTTCGCTATGCGTGTACACGTCTACTCCCGTACCTTCAGTCTGGCGCAAAAGCTCCTCCAGGTCGTGCAAGTCGTGTCCGCTGATCAGAATACCCGGATTCTTCCCTACTCCGATGTTTACCTTCGTCAGTTCCGGATGCCCGTAGCGGGTGGTGTTGGCACGGTCCAGCAAAGCCATTACCTGTACTCCGTGCTGTCCGGCCTCGAGTACCAGAGCCACCAGTTCATCCGCTCCCATTGTTTGTGTGGTAATACGTGCCAAAGCCGATTGCATAAAGGCATGAATGGCCTCGTCGGCAAATCCCAGGCGCATGGCATGTTCGTGGTAAGCTGCCATTCCCTTTAGTCCGTACATCAGCAGTTCTTTCAACGAGCGAAGGTCCTCGTTCGGTTCTCTCAGCACACCTACGGAAGCTGACTTGGACAGGTATTCTTCCTCTTTACCGTTCCATGTCAGTTCGTCTGCTTCCGGTAGTACAATACCTGCTTTCACGGCACGTGCTTTCAAACAATCACGCAGTTCCAGTCCCTTTCTCACACGGGACAGGATACTTTCATCGTCAAAATTGGCATTGGTAATTGTAGAGAAAAGTGCATCAGTGACAAACTCATTCGTTCCGGCTTCCACTTCGTATCCCTTCGTGCGCAAGGCATCGGCTGCCACCGACACGCCGCGCACCACAAAGAGCAACAAATCCATGTAGCGTGCGGTGGTATCTTTCTTTCCGCATACTCCTCTCAACACACATCCAGTGCCTTTAGCCGCTTCCTGACACTGGTAACAAAACATATTTCCTTCCATATTCTTTCTTGGGTTATTATTGATTTTTCATTAAGTTTGCGCAAAGATGAGGAATCCTGCACGGGATTTCTGTCACCTATGTGACACGCAACCCAAAGAAAAGTTAAAAGAAAGATGCATACCGAAATTTTGAGCCGAATGAGCCTGTTTGAAGGCTGTGACCCGGAGGCACTTTATCAGTTGCTCCGTGAAGCCCCGAACAGTCTGCGCACATATAAGGAAGGAGAATTCATTGCCCGTCAGGGTGACGTGTGCCGCTCCTTGTTTATTCTGATAAAGGGACATGTGAGGACACAAATGGAGAATGCCGAGGGCAAGCAACTTACCATCGACTGGATTAAGGCACCCGACATTCTGGCACCGGCTTTTATCTATGCCTCGGAGAATCGTTTCCCGGTGAATGTGGAAGCCACAGAACTTTGTGAGGTACTTGTAATGGACCGGACACGTTTTGAGGAGTTTATGCATGCCCAGCCGGCTGTAATGCGGAATTTCATTGCCACGATATCCGACCGGAGTTTGTTCCTGAGTCGAAAATTGAACGAGTTTGCCTTGCAAAGCTTGAAATCACGCCTGCTGAACTACCTGAAAATGCACGGAGGTATCCACAACCAGCAGGAAGTGGCCTTTATTTTAGGAGTGGCACGTCCGTCACTGGCCCGTGCCTTGTCAGAACTGATTGCCGAAGGAAAAGTCACCATGTCCGGCAAACAGGTGATTCTTCACTCTGCCGACTGACATTTATTTGAGTGAGTCGTCTTCCTCTACCGGAAGCATATCATGCTGGATGTTGTTCATACTTCCCCACAAGCTATAGCGAGCCTCCGGATTCATGGCTTCCAGACGTGCCAACATCTCTTTCATATCCGAACGGTGAGAATCTTTCTCGTACGGGCAGTTCTTCACCTGCTTGCGGAAACCACGGAGAGCGGCCATCTCTTTCAGGTCGGCCTCGTGTACCAGACACATGGGGCGGATAATGGTCATGTCGAACTTACGCATCACCAGGCGCGGCGGCATGGTGCTGAATGCTCCCTGAAAGGTCATGTTCATCAGCAGGGTTTCCAGTATGTCGTCCATGTGATGTCCCAAAGCGATTTTGTTGCATCCCTGCTCTTTGGCCACGGTGAAAAGGGCCTTGCGGCGATTCCATGAGCAGAGAAAGCACGGCGACTTTCGCGTATCGGTCGACGGATCGAACTCCGTTTCATAACACACGTAGGATACTCCCAAATTTTCGGCATATTCGCGCAGGTAAGTCTGGTCGGATTCATAAGCAATGTTCTTCATCACCACGTGCGCCGCCACCACCGAAAACTTCGGCTTGTAGATGCGCGAACGTCGGGCCAGCAACTCCAGCAAGGCCAGCGAATCCTTTCCTCCCGAAAGACCCACCAGAATACGGTCGCCCTCTTCTATCAGCTTGTAATTCATCACTCCTTTCATAAACCGCTGGTTGATGCGGCGCATCAGGCGGTCTTCTTCCGTCATTTTTCCCATATCGTATGTTGTTAAAACGGCGACGAATTTACGAAAAAACGTCCGAACCACAGGTCCTCGTTACAGATTTTTATCAAGTCAGGCTAAGCGTACGCTTTGACAATAGCACTTTATTTACTACATTCGCAAAAATAAACACACAAAAGTTCTGCCTGAATGAAAAATAGCAGAACAGAAAATGGCATAATTCCAAGAATATTCCTACATTTGAGAAACTTTTAGACACAGAAACGATGAAAAAAAGATATTTGCTTCCTCTGCTGGCTCTTTGTTGCGCAGGAGGAACTTCTGCCCAAAGCTTAAGCCAGGCACAGAAATGGTTCAACAATAAAGAATTCGATAAGGCCAAACCCGTGTTCAAGCGCCTGGTGAAACAGTCTCCTTCGAATGCCAATTACAATTTCTGGTACGGCGCCTGCTGTTACGAGACAGGCGAACTGCAGGAATCACTTCCTTATCTGGAAAAGAGTGCCGAACGTAAGGTAATCAACGGTTATCTTTACCTGAGCAAGGCGTATGCCGACCTCTACCGTTTTGACGAAGCCATTGAGAATCTGGATGAACATATCTACTGGCTGGAAAGAAAAAATCGTGATGCTTCTGAAGTGGAAGGCTTGATGAATCGCTACCGCATGGGAGCTCGTATGATAAGAGGCGTAGAGAATGTGGCCGTAATTGATAGTTTTGTAGTCGATAAAGCGAATTTTCTTGAAGCTTATAAAATCCACGAAGAATCTGGAAAAATCGGTCTGACAGGAGAAAGCGACTGCACGGAATTTACGAACGGGATGAAGGACAAGAAGATACTTTCCCACCGTTTGCCGGGAACCAACCAGAAGGTGCTGTACTCCAGCGCTACATTAGGCGGAGACTGGAGTGTACCAGAGAAAGTTAAAGGACTGGAAGAGGTGGGCACTGACCTGAACTATCCGTTCATGAACTCCGATGGCATTACCTTGTATTTTGCAGCTAAGGGCGAAGCCAGTTTAGGCGGATACGATATTTTCATTACCCGCTATGACGCAGAGGATGGAAGCTACCTGAAGCCCGACAACATGGGATTACCGTTCAACTCTCCTTTCAATGATTACATGTATGCCATCGATGACTTCAACGACTTGGGCTGGTTTGCTTCCGACCGCTATCAGCCGGAAGGAAAAGTCTGTGTGTACGTGTTTGCCCCCAACAATTCCAAGCGGGTGTACGACTATGACACCACCGACCCTGCGCTGCTGACCAACGTTGCCATGCTGAATGGTATCCGTCACACCTGGAACGATGCCGACAAGGTACGCATCGCCAAACAGCAACTGGCACAGGTGATGTACGGAGGCAATGAAACCCAGAAGAAAGGTGACTTCCGCTTCGTGGTGGATGATAACGCTATCTATCACACACTTAGTGATTTCCGATCGGCTGATGCACGAAAGAAATATCAGTTGCTCCAGCAGAAGGAAAAGGATTTGGATACGATGATTGATGCACTTGACAGAGTACGGGCCAAGTACGCTTCTGGTAATCAGAGTACAAAAGGTCAGCTGACTCCCGGCATACTAGACCAGGAAAAACGGGTAAAGGAATTGCGCGAGGAGATAGCTCGTCTGACCCTCGACATCCGGAACACGGAAATCCGCAAACTCAAAAATCCTTAATATTCACATAATCATGGAAACACTGATTATCATTGCACTCATCGTAGGCGGATTGATACTTTTTGCCATAGAGGTCTTCCTGATTCCCGGCATCAGCATAGCGGGAATCGGGTCGGCGGTATGCATCCTGTATGCCATCTATTCCGCCTTTACATCACTCGGTTCGGAGGCAGGATTCATTACCTTAGGAGTTTCCCTGCTGGGTATCATCGGCGTAACGTGGTGGTTCATGCGCTCTAAGACCGTAGACCGCCTGTCGTTGAAGAAAACGCTCGACTACCGTCCCTCACCTTTTGAAGGAATGGACCTGAAACCCGGTGACAAAGGCATGAGCGTCACCCGCCTGACCCTGATAGGTAATGCCGACTTCAACGGACACATCATCGAGGTACAATCGGCCGACGGATTCATCGACGAAAAAACACCGGTAGAAATTGTCCGCATCAACGAAACCACTGTTTACGTGAAGCAGGCATAATCCCTCTCTCCCTTTTTGTATTCACTTTTAAATCTAAGTTATATGATTAATCCCGCTTATCTTCCGTTTATACTGGCCGGAGGTGCCATTATCTTCCTGGTCATATTCTTTCACTATGTACCTTTCTTTCTTTGGCTTTCGGCCAAGGTGTCAGGAGTAAAGATTTCGCTTATCCAGCTGTTCCTGATGCGTATCCGTAACGTACCGCCTTACGTCATTGTGCCTGCCATGATTGAAGCCCACAAGGCCGGACTGAGCACCATTACGCGCGACGAGTTGGAAGCTCACTACATGGCCGGCGGACACGTGGAAAAGGTGGTACATGCGCTGGTATCGGCATCAAAAGCCAATATCGACCTGTCTTTCCAGATGGCCACCGGAATCGACCTGGCCGGACGTGACGTGTTCGAAGCCGTACAGATGTCAGTCAACCCGAAAGTCATTGACACACCTCCTGTAACTGCTGTAGCCAAAGACGGTATCCAGTTGATAGCCAAAGCTCGTGTAACCGTACGCGCCAATATCCGCCAATTGGTAGGTGGTGCCGGTGAAGACACCGTACTGGCTCGTGTAGGCGAAGGTATCGTCTCCTCCATCGGTTCTTCCGAAAACCACAAATCGGTACTCGAAAACCCTGACTCCATCTCCAAACTTGTGTTGCGTAAGGGACTGGATGCCGGTACTGCCTTCGAAATCCTTTCCATTGATATAGCCGACATCGATATAGGTCGTAACATCGGAGCTTCCTTGCAGATAGACCAGGCCAATGCCGACAAGAACATCGCTCAGGCAAAGGCTGAGGAACGTCGTGCTATGGCTGTTGCCCTGGAGCAGGAAATGAAAGCCAAAGCCGAAGAAGCCCGTGCTAACGTAATTCAAGCCGAAGCAGAAGTGCCTAAAGCCATGGCAGAAGCCTTCCGCAGCGGCAACCTCGGTATCATGGACTACTACCGGATGAAGAACATTCAGGCCGACACCGACATGCGAAGCAGCATTGCCCGCCCTGATTCACACCCGGCCGGACATGAACCCATCGGCAAATAAAAAGACAGAAACAAAACACTTAACTTGCTAACTAAAAACAAATGCGTATGAAAAAGTATTTTCCTCCTTCAGAACTGATCATCAATGAAGATGGTTCGGTGTTCCACCTCCACGTGAAACCGGAACACCTGGCCGATAAAGTCATCCTGGTAGGCGACCCCGGACGTGTAGCTCTCGTAGCCTCTCATTTCGACACCAAAGAATGCGAAGTAGAAAGCCGTGAGTTCCGTACCGTGACCGGTACTTATCAGGGCAAACGCATCACGGTAACCTCTACCGGTATCGGATGCGACAACGTAGACATCGTAATGAACGAACTCGACGCACTGGCCAACATTAATTTTCAGACCCGTGAAGAAAACGATACCTTCCGTCAGTTGGAAATTGTGCGTATCGGTACCTGCGGCGGTTTGCAACCTTATACGCCTGTAGGCACCTACATCTGTTCCGCTATCTCCGTAGGATTCGACGGCCTCCTGAACTTCTACGAAGGACGTAACGCGGTGTGCGACCTGCCCATGGAACGTGCTCTGCTTAACCATTTAGGTTGGACGGGCAATCTCTGTGCACCGGCTCCCTATGTGATTCATGCCAACGAAGAACTGGTAGACCGTATCGCCGGTACAGACATGGTACGTGGTGTGACAGTAGCCTGTGGCGGTTTCTTCGGTCCGCAAGGACGCCAGCTCCGTATTCCACTGGCCGACCCGCACCAGAACGAGAAAATCGAGAGCTTCGAGTATCAGGGACACCGCATCACCAACTTCGAGATGGAAAGCTCTGCACTGGCCGGACTGGCACGTCTGCAAGGCCATAAAGCTACCACCGTGTGCATGGTCATTGCGAACCGAGTAGCCAAGGAAGCCAACACCGGATACAAGAACAAAATTGACGACCTGATTAAAGTCGTACTTGAAAGAATCTAACAAACTTATTATGAATCAGTAGGTTCTCTTCTTCGGGAGAGAACCTGTTTTTATGTATGAAAACTCACTCATATGGAAGCAAGTTTTAAATCCACTCTCACCGACAAGCGTCAGCGATACGCTCAGTTCCTCGAACAGTTCGCCCCTCTGATTGAAGGCGAGAAAAACGAAATCAGCGTACTGGCCAACACCAGTGCCGCCCTGAAAGAAGCCTTCGGATTCTTTTGGGTAGGCTTCTACCTCGTACACGAAGGCGAGCTCCATCTTGGTCCGTTTCAGGGTAACGTGGCCTGCTACCGCATCAAGAAAGGACGCGGTGTATGCGGCACCGCTTGGGCTGAAGCCCGTACCCAACTCGTGCCCGACGTAGATAAGTTCCCTGGCCACATTGCCTGCAGTTCCCTCTCCCGTTCCGAAATCGTCGTGCCGATGATAGCCGCAGGAGAAGTGCGGGGCGTGCTCGACATCGACAGCGACCAGCTGGCTACATTCGATGAAACCGACCGTGAATACCTCGAAAAAGTAGTCGACCTGCTGGTGAAAACCCTTTACCAACCTGCATAAATCTGCCGACTCCACTTCCGGATGTAACCCGAAAACCGTATCTTTGCAAGGATTTTAAAAAGACATACACACGTGAACATATTACAAACTGAAGATACCATCTGTGCCATTGCCACCGCTCAGGGTGGAGCCATCGGCACTATCCGCGTGTCGGGCCCGGAAGCCATCACCCTCACCGACCGCATCTTTAAGCCCGTTTCCGGCAAACCATTAGCTGAACGCGCACCTTATACCCTCACCTTCGGCCATATCCTCACTCCCGAAGGAGAAATCATCGACGAAGTGCTGGTCAGCCTTTTCCGTGCCCCCCACTCTTACACCGGACAGGATTCCACAGAAATCTCCTGCCACGGCTCGAGCTACATCCTCCAGCAAGTGATGCAGCTCCTTATCCGCCAAGGATGCCGTGCCGCCGGACCGGGTGAATATACCCAGCGTGCCTTCTTGAATGGCAAGATGGACCTGAGCCAGGCCGAAGCCGTGGCCGACCTCATCGCATCCACCTCTGCCGCTACCCACCGCATGGCCATGAACCAGATGCGCGGCGGATTCAGCCGTGAACTGGCTGTCCTGCGCGACAAGCTGCTCCACCTCACCTCCCTCATGGAACTGGAACTCGACTTCAGCGACCACGAGGAACTGGAGTTTGCCGACCGTTCGGAACTGGAAGACATCGCCCGTCAGATTGAGCAAGTCATCCATCATTTGGTAGATACGTTCAGCGTGGGCAATGCCCTGAAAAACGGAGTGCCCGTGGCTATCGTCGGCGAAACAAATGCCGGTAAGTCCACCCTGCTGAATGCCCTCCTGAACGAAGAACGTGCCATCGTGAGTGACATCCACGGTACCACTCGCGATGTTATTGAAGATACCATGAACTTGGGAGGTATCACCTTCCGCTTTATCGATACCGCCGGTATCCGCGAAACGACTGACACCATCGAAAGTTTAGGCATCGAACGGAGTTTCCAGAAGCTGGATCAGGCCGACATCGTGCTTTGGGTTATTGATGCCACTTGTGCCGAAGAGCAATACCGTCAGTTGGCCGACAAGATTTTGCCTCGCTGCAAGAACAAGCACTTGGTGATTGTCTTCAACAAGGCAGATTTGCTTTCATCGGCTGATTCTTCAGCAGATAAACAACTCGCTCGCCTGAAAGCGGCTCTCCCCGACTTGCCGGAGGATGCTTGTGTGCTTTCCCTTTCGGCCAAGCAGAAAGAGGGACTTTCTCAGCTTCAGAAGCAGTTGGTGGACTTTGCCGCCCTGCCTGACCTCTCACAGAACGATGTGGTGGTGAGCAACATCCGCCACTACGAAGCACTAAGCCGTGCGCTGGAAGCTATCCACCGCGTACAAGACGGACTAGCCATGCAGCTCTCCGGTGACCTGGTTTCACAAGACCTTCGCGAATGTCTTTATCACTTGGGAGAAATCGTGGGCGGAACAATTGAGACGGATGAGGTGCTGGGGAATATTTTTAAGCACTTTTGCATCGGGAAATAAGGTAGTATTACAAACCATAAACATCTATCATATTTAATTAGTAAGGCGTTCATTTTGAGCGCCTTTTCTTTTTGCCATCATACCATATAATAATGGTTTCTAATGGTTTTTCATTCATTTTTTGTGTCGATTTTGTACCGCATGGGCTGATTTGGGTATTTTGCAATTTGCAAGGTGGTAGAGAAAGTAGAATACAGGAAAAGACAGGAAAATACAAGAAAAATAAATAAAGCCTTTATAGGCGAAATAGTACTAACAAATTATAGTGTAATATGGCAAAAAGTTCAGTAAGAATTAAAAAGGTATGCGAATGGTGTGGAAAAGAATTCTACGCTTTAAAAACATCAACACGTTTCTGTAGTAAACAATGTAACGGTTATGCATACAAACGTGCATTAAGAACAAAACAGGTAAAAAGTGCAGAAGAGGTTATAGCAACCAAAATTGAAGTAAAAAGAACTCAACCTCTCAAGGATAAAGAGTTTTTATCCCCTAAAGAATGTGCAGAGGTTTTGAATATAGCTTTATCATCTATTTATAAGATGATTTACCAAGGGAAAATACCTGCTTTTCAATTTAGCAGTAGATTTACAAGGATCAGAAAGTCTGACATAGACTCAATGATGAGTTCTACCCCTTATGTAAAACGAAACAGAATTTCTCACACTCCTATTACTGATTTTTATACTACCGCTGAAGTTGCAAGT
>UMEP01068446.1_pt1 | contig 21720 bp, 19 predicted proteins | sample 1964771 | NCBI WGS metagenome assembly UMEP01 (sample SAMEA4836022, study PRJEB28245) | human gut metagenome | biome: gut microbiome; material: fecal sample | place: Denmark | collected 2008 | reverse complement strand
GTGTGCTCTTGCCTGTTCCGCTTTTTCCCAAGAACAAATATGCCTGTCCGTTACAGAAAACAGCCGAGGCATGTATCGAAACGGCATCGTGGCGCAATATAGCCTGAGCGTATGCCACACGGATAAGAGACGAGAGAGCGTTTCCGGCATTAACGTCATCCCACTGTATGTGTGCCTCTACTGATGAAAAATCAGGCTTGGCAAACATTCTGTGCAAATAACCGTTATTGATGATTTCTATATAATAGCCGTCTGACAAGGCGTATAGAACAAGGTGCCCCATGTCATTGTCTGTCTCGTCTATCAGCTCCTTTGTCTCTGAACAAGGCAGCTGGCTCAGAGGCACGGCAAAGAACCGGAACAAAGGCTCTTCAGCACCAAGACTTGTCTCATAAAAAGGAAAGAATGACGGGAGGAGCTCTTCAATATCACACGCCCCTGGCAAGGAGACGGAAAAAGGAAAGCCTGCCACCCGGAAATAATAAGTAGCTGTCATTTAAATTGTCCCTTCAACAGTTGAACGAAATACCAAAAAGTTTCCTTTGGTGCATAGTATGAAGCAAAATGCATATTACGCATGAATGAACGTATTGTATTTAATTTGCGCCTGTAAGCAACAGATTCGGAAACAAGCATACTGTCATATTGGCCAAAATTACCTCCACGCCATACGATTTCAGCAAGAGGAGCTGCAGACGGCGCTGTGTCTTCATAAGGTAGACAGTCTTTAGGAAGGCCAAGATAATCTATCAGGAAAATATGCAACAACGGACACCATCTGTGGAGTCCTATTTTCTTGCATACAGCCTTCATCTCTTCTGAATCTATTTCTCCATGCAGCTTATAGCATGAGCGAGCCATGTCGCACATCTGCCTGAGCCCGATACCGCGGCTTACAGAATGCTTCAAGATATGCAGGCTTTGCAACAATATATCCAAAAATGGAGACGGCGTTGTTACTATGACCGACGGATATGTTGACAATGCTGTATGCCGGTATCCTTTTTGACCTTCTAACTTGCCAACAAAACCTTGCAGAAAAGGATTATATAAATCAAACAAGCGGCTATGATGCTCTATGTCAACACCTTGCCATCTGTATGATATGCCCTCATCTGCCTGTTTCGTAAACGTTATATTGTTTTTTCGCAAGAAGTCCAAGGCATCGTCCCATGCCTTCTTATTATTAAAATACAGGTCGATATCACCACATACCCTCAACAGCGGACTCTCGTAATAATTGGCCACGCCTTGTCCTTTTTGCAATATAGGATTAAGGCCTTTCTCATGAAATATGTTATAAAGCTGGCCAAGTACGCCATTCATTCTTTTATTTCGGCGCTCAACGGCATCAGTCTCTGCCATCCATCTCACAAGAAGAGACTGCGGCGGAATTTGACTGTCAGGCAAATGCGAAACTCCCTGAAATGCAAGTCCCGTTACAGTGTGCTGCATGGCAAGGCGAAACACATCGTTCCAATCTTCTTCTGTAAGATTTAACCTTGTATTGTGTTCCTCCCGGTCGCCCCACAGCCCCAGTCTAACAAGCAAGAGCAGCACGTTTCGCAGCTTTTCTTGTCGGGCGCCGTCCTGTTTTGTCTCCATTCAAATATAAAATTCAAAGCAACAGGCCAAAAGACTTCCACTCGGCCATCTGCCGTTCTATGTCATTAATTGCCACTTCTTTGTCTATCTCAAAATTCTCGCATAAATAATCAGCCAACATATCCGGAGTGGTGCCGCCTTTCTCCACTTGCTGCCACAAAAGCGCAGCCGTATGGTTCAAGCTGTAGACATCGCTCATGTTTGCATTTTCTTCATTAGCCTCAACAATCATATACTGATTGCCAACTTTCCTAAGTTTAACCCCTGCTTTAGGGTTCAATACCATTTTATTCATTACATTAATATATTTAGAATTTCTTTCCAGAGATTATCGATGACACTGTAAGTATGATTATCTTTAAATCCAGCCATAATGAACGTTCACGCAGATACTTAAGATCCATCCTGAGACGCTCAAGCATCTTTTCCATCGTATCTGTATATCCGTTGTATAATGTAGCCGGAGAAAAAAGTCCCGGCCTTAGCTGATAGAGTAGTTCGTAGTCAGGGTTGATAGCCCTTATCTGGTCGACAAAGTATTTACGCTCCGGACGCGGTCCCACAAAGCTCATGTCTCCTTTTAGGACATTCCACAACTGGGGGAGTTCGTCTAAATGATGTACACGCAAGAAGTTGCCGACCTTCGTAAGTCTCATGTCGTTTTTCTGGCATAAGGCAGGCTTTCCGTCCGCCTCAGACATGACGTTCATTGAGCGAAACTTGTACAACGTGAACGGCAAGCCTCCATATCCGACACGCTCCTGTTTAAAAATAGCCGGACCGCCATCTTCACGTTTTATAAAGAAATATATTATCAAAAAAGCAGGCGATGTAACTATCAAGCCTCCAAGACTGCATATTACATCAAAAATACGTTTTAACATACATGCCCCAAGTGACATTTTCTTGTGCTGACAATTATTTTTATCATTCATGTTTATTAGTTTTTCAGTTATTGTTTAGTTTCTTTCATTAATCCGTCGTAAAGTTCTTTGCATTTAGCTATCATTTTCTCTTTAGTAAATAGCTTTTGGTATCTGTTTAAGGCTCCTTCTGAGTATCTGTCGTAAGCGGCACCATTTTCGGCAATGGCCTCAATAGCCTTTGCCAAGGCATAAGCATCACCGGGAACGACATTGATGCCAGACTCTTCGTGTGCATTTACCCAAGACACTCCCGAATGAGGAATTTTTGTAGCAACAACAGGCTTTCCGCATGACATCGCCTCAATCTGCACAATGCCGAAAGCTTCTGTCTTCTGCACGCTGCTCAAGCAAAACACGTCGCAGGCTCCATAATATGAAGGCAGTTCCTCGTCGCTTACGTGTCCTAGCAGCTTGACTTTTCCACGCAAATGCATTGAGTTTATCTCTTCCTGCAACTTTTCGCGTAAAGCACCCGTACCACCGATAAGTATCATGTAATTGTCTTTAAGATATTTTGTTGCCGCAATAAGGAATTCGTAGCCCTTATAGGTTACCAGACGGCCTAAAGAAAAAATAATCTTCTTTCCTTTATATCTGTCTTTTATCTTCCTTACGCCGGCAGCATCCGGACACATAGGGTCGACGCCTATGGGCAGACACACTGTCTTGTGCTGCACTTTCCGTAAGAACGGAGATTCAGACAAATATACCGGTGACGTGCCGACAATCTTATCAGCCCTTCTTATCAGCCATTTTTGTAACGGAGAATATAATCTCAGCAATATCCTTTGTTTCTGAATATCGCTGTGCCAATGCAGCACGACCTTACCTTTATATCCAGACAACAGCAAAGCCAGGCAGGCCATCGGGTCAGGATGGTGCACATGTATAATATCATATTGGTCTTGTACTTTCTTTAACGCAAAAATCATTGCAGGAGAAATCATCGTGGCAGCTATCTTCGCCAACGTATGGCAACAGATGACTTTTGCATGCTCATTCACAGAAATAGTTCTACTTTCACCATTTGTGGCGGCACACATCATATCACAATACACATTCTGCTCCGACAATCCAGACATCAGGTCGTATGCGACTTTTTCAACACCACCACATATCGGGTAAAACTTACCCAACTGTAATACTCTAAAATTATTGTTAATCATATAAGTTTCTCTTTCGACATTTGCCGAAAAGCAGAATCAGCATCTGCTTAATTTAAGTTCAGTTAATTTGATTGGTAACAAACATACATCAAAGTAAATCACGATGACGACTAATCACTTCCGGATAATTACGCCGGATATAGCCTCCAAGACTATTATATGTCAAGCCCAGCCGTCTGGAAATAGATTTCAGACTCTCCGGCGTTGTTTCATACAGCTTCATCGCGACGAAATATTTTTCCTCACTCCTTCGGGATATTTTCTTTCCTGATGCAGAACACGTCATACCCTGTCTGGCTGCCAGCTCCGGCTCATGCTTATTCAAATATTCTCTGAATACATCCGGCCGGAAGCCAAATTCAACGGCAACCTTAGCTATCGGACGAGGATTTTGCCTGAGGCTCTCTATTGCGCCTTCATATTTCACAGCCACGGTCTTTAAACGTCTTTTCGCCTTACGCAAATCGATATTTTCATCTACATCGCCTGCAACGCCCAAACGTTCAAGAACCAAGTTCTTATGCCATTTATGCAAATAAGACCGGAAGCCTTCTGACGAAACGCCGGCATGCTTCGCAATGTCTTTCATGGTCATCGTCGTGTTTTTATATAAGTCTAAAGCCTCTGCATATTTCTTTTCCGTTGCAGGAGCAGGTTTATACATTCTTCCGTTGCCTGTCAGTTTGCCAAAAGTCTTGGTTGCCTCTGCCACTTTACGCCGCTGCCGTTTCTGCTTGAGAATGTCGCTATGATAAAATCTCATATGCTGACTGAAGCCGCTGAGCGAAACCTTGCACGCCTCAGCGATTTCCGACATTGTCATGTCTGTCTCTTTATACATTCTCACGGCCTCAGCATATTGCTTGATGCACTTCTTACGGGCGCCATGAGCCGTATTGTCATTTATTCCAAGCTGCTTGCGCACTTTCTCGCGCCACACTAATGTGTCATGATAATGTATACGCATAAAATTGGCCATAGCTGTTGCATCCAGACCATATTTGCGTGCAATTTGAGAAATGTTCAGGTCAATAAATGTCAATGAATCACATGCAGCTACAGCATCCTTATACTTCATGTGGGCATTAATGTTCTGCTTTCCCGTCTCTATTATTTTCACATTCTGCAAACTGCTGTTATTCACAGATATTCCGTGGTGTCTAAAGACCAGTTCACGCCAGTAACGCCGCAGATAACTGCCTAATCCACCTACAGAAACATTACAGATTTCTGCTATTTCTTTCAAAGGTTTGTCCGTTTCGGCATATAGCTTCACTGCCTCCTCATATTTCTTATGTAAAGCCTGCCGGCGTTGGACAACCGACTTTTCCCTTTTTGTCAATGACACCAGGTCTTCTTGACAGTTTTTCAGTGTATTCATAGTAAATTATTTTTCACCGGTCACTCAAGAAAAGAGTTCAGTCGTTTCATCAGTTTACGCAAAATAAACTTCTGTCCGTTTTATCCAAGGTGCAGCAAGACATGCAATACAGACACCAAAAGGAAATAAAACGGAAAAAATAAATATCTGAATAAGCTGAAAAAACGGTATACTTAAACCCTTTAAACCGATCTGGTTTTTAAGTATTCATCAATTCCTCGTATAAACAAAAATAATCGGCATAGCGTTCTTCCTTCTTGAAATTCTGAAGGGCATATTGCCTGCATGATTTTTGATAAAAGTCTTTTCCACGCTGACAGATGGCACGCACAGCCTCAAGCAGTCCTTTCACATCCCCCTGTTCAACTATAAGTCCCGTAGAATCTGTTACAGCCTCAACGCTGCCTCCTGTACGATAAGTCACCACGGGCGTGCCGCATGATATAGCCTCTAAGTTCACCGTAGGATAATTATCCTGCCACGTGGGATTGACAAAGGCATCGGCAACTGAATACAACTGAGCAAGCTGATGAATATTTTCGGTCCTGCTTATTCCGATTATGTTCCGTGGAAGTTTCTTCTTTTCCTCTTCTTTCATTCCTACGAGCACAATAACCTCATCATCATTCAGCAGTTTGCTCAATTGCATAAAATCATCCAGTCCCTTCTCTCTGCTCCATATACTTGCCACACCTAAGAATATGCGTTTTCCTTTCAGTCCATATTTCTCAATAACCTCTTTGTCGGGACAGACATTAAAGATATCGGTATTTATGCCGTTATGAATCACACGGAAACGATATTCACTCAGAAACGACTTTGACATCTCTGTCCTTATCCAGTCGGAAACAGGCACTATGACAAACTTGTCCCTGGGCATTGATGTGAAAGCTGCCTTTTTATCCTCAAAGTTTCGCTTACTTCTGTCAAATACAAGACTTGCAGGAAAATCCTTCCGTTGTGGGCAATTTCCGCATCCTGTCTGCCACTTGTCGCATCCGGCATAAGAGTAATAATAACAATGCCCTGTGTAAAGCCAACAGTCGTGAACGGTCCACACAACAGGCTTGCCGCACTGCGACAGGTAATCGAACAAGACACGATAATTCAGGAAGTAGCCATGAATGTTGTGTATATGTATTATGTCCGGATTTATCCGGTCTATCTGTCTGACAAACTCATGAGTTGCGTGCGTTGAAGCCAGGCCATGCCTGTCAAACAAACGCGTCTGAACGCCATGCCATAGAGTGCTGCATATACCGCCAACAGGAATAATTTCCGATTTGCAAGGTTTTATTCCGTCGCGTCCCTTGCCGTAAGCGATATAACTCTCCCACCCGTTCTGCAGGGCCAGTTCGCCTATTTCCTGCATTATGCGTCCCGTTGAGGTAGAGACACGTAACACAGGATTTATCTGAAGTAGCTTTTTCATCTCTCAGTCAAAGAAGTAAACATGCTTATCCATTTATTCATTACCGTTTCTTCTGAATAAGTGGAAACAACATTTAGAGCGTTTTTCGATAGTCTCTTTCTATATTCCTGGTCAACCATAACCTTCATCATGGCATCTGCCAGTGCCTGAATGTCTCCGTTTCTGACCAGCAAACCGTTTTCACCATCCTTGATGATGTCCTTTGGACCGCACTTACAGTCAAAAGCAACAGCAGGGACTCCACAAGCCATTGCTTCAACCAATACCATACCAAAACCTTCATAATTTGACGTCATCACAATCAGTGAACTTTTAGCATATTCACAACCTATTGAATTTGTCGGACGATTTATCCGCATTGTACCCTGTAGATTTCTTTCGTCTATCATCTGCTGCAGCATCTCCTGCCATTCTCCCTGACCGAAGATGTCGAGACGCCAGTCGGCAAAATAAGAGTTGCGCTGAACTATCTCCCACGCACGTATCAGTCTGTCAAAGCCTTTCTGATAGTCAAGTCGGCCTACGGCAATTATCCTCTTCGCTGTTACATCCGAATAGCGGTCGCTCACATGCATTGCCGCGTTAGGTATCACCTCTATGTTCGGCAAATTGCCCCAATAACTACAATCTTCATATGTCAGCACAACAAACTTGTCAAACCTTCTTACAATACGTTCATCCTGCCGTGTGCGCCATTTGTCTATCCATCCCAACAGTCCCTTTCGTCCGTATTGCAGACGGAAGAACTTACAGAAATGCAGCTCAAGCACCTTCTTGCTGCCGTCCTTTATGTCGGGGATAAACGACGATTCCGACGGATAGAGCGACACCACGATGTCTGCCTTTTCCCTTTTCAGCAGTTCCGCCAGCTTACGTTTATGTTCCTTTCTTTTGCGCAGATATCCTACTATCTTTCTCCATGCTCCCCTGTCGTTGTCGTCCGAATAATTTATGTCCAGATCCGTCATCCTCACATTATCAGGAAACGGATAGAACGGCGGCCGCTGATGCTGGTCTGTAGTTACAATGGAAACGTCCCATCCGCAAATCTGCGAGAGATACCTTACCTTGTTCAGCAGCACACGCTCCATTCCGCCGGGGTTGTATGTTGAATGGGTGCAATAGATTATCTTCATAACTCTGCTAATCCTTTATTTCCGTTGTCATCTAATTCGGCTAAACAAAGGAAAGGAGCAAAAATAACAAATATATCAGTTGACACCTTTACCCATATACTGAAGTTTAAGACAAGGAGTAGTATAAATAATAAGCCTGTATTTTTATTTTTACGTAAACATTCCCTACAAACTCTTACAAAAAACAACATAAAAGTCAAAAGACCAATTAAACCGAAATAAAAAATAAAGCGTGAATATCCTGCATCTGTATTCATATAAAAACCATAATCAGCTGGTCCTATATAGTACGGATCATTTGATCCGCTTGCCATATATCCATCACCAATAATCCAAGTCTTAAAATTATTTGGGAAGACCAAACCCTCAGACAACATATTGGTTGAATTGGTTTCAAACTTACCTGTCTGAAAATAGTTAAAGAATGCTTCAAATCCGAATCTCAACAATTTTTGTATTTCCAGATTTGTATTATACAGTCCGACACAAATTATTATTCCTATTGTTATAACTAATACAGCAGTTGACAGAAAAGAACAGATAGTAGAGGCCTTTATTCCTCGATTAAAGCAAAGAGAAAAAATTAAATAAGCGATGGCGATAATTGCTCCTATGGTGGTCGTTCGTCCCATCATATTTCCTATTACTAAAATATAGAAAAAAGCTCCTAATAAGCCCGCAAATACCCACCAAGCTTTCTCTCGTTTTAAAGACTGCAAAATAAGATAAACCAATATGATTAATATGGCACCCAAGCGACCTCCACCAACATCTAATGCACATCCTATTCCATACAATCGGTTTTCAACTCCTACTCCCATATATTTCTCACCAGTTATAAAAGCATCAACTAAAGCTTTCAAAAATGAAAAATGGTTTATTAATAAACCGAGAGTACATTGCAATAAAGCTACTGCCACCAAATAATATCCTATCGTTTCCACTGAAACTTCTCCATGTACCTTACGCATGATAGACACGCAAAAAAAAGCAGCAAAAAGCCACACCCACATGGATATTATATAACCTAAATAAGAATCATCGGGAGTACTATTTATTGTCATTGAAAAATAACTAAAAAAAGATACTCCTAACGCCCATAACGAAATCTTTAAAAAACTCTTTCCAAAACCAGGTATATTCCCTTTTAAATATTCTAAAGGAAATACCATTAATCCTAATATAGCTAAAATCATTTTAGTATTTACAGACGGTAAAAAGGAAAAGAAAAAAGGAAAGCAAAAGAGACTCGTAAAAATTACGATGCTTGAAATTTGTAAGATTTTTATCATACTTTCTACATCAAATCGAATTTATTAAAGAAGGTTCTATTTACTTATATATAAATCCATATATAAAGCGACAAACTATTTGATAATGTAACCACACAAACCAATATAAGTGAAATTTGGCACACATCTGAACGAACCGGCTTCGTAAAGACACATTCTTATTTTTTAAAATAAAACGATCTGCTTCCGGATACCACTGATGCCACAAATGATAATAGGTAAAATCAGATGACATTATCAGTAGAGGAAATTTTGCTTCAAGTTTTAAGAAGGCAATATACTGTCTCAATTTATCTCCATATATATTAAAGAGATAATCAGAAACACGTTCTACATTATATTTAAGAGAGTCAAAATGTGTTTGTGAAATTGTACGAGAGAATGCAGATGTATTCAATTTTACATAATGATAGAAAGCCTTTGATACATGACATACTTTTTGTGCATGCGCAAAAAGCATCATAATAGTCATATCTTCACCCATTCCATAACCGGCAGGAAACTCGACAGAATTTTCCACATACAATGTTCTGCGTATCAGTTTATTCCATACATTATACTTCATCGCGCCGCCCAACATCGCTTTCAAGGCTTCTAAAGGCGTGTCATAAGCAGGTTGTTTCATATAACGTTCTGATTTCTCAAAAGTTAGATACCAATCACACCATACTATATCCGCATCACATTCTATAGCCTTGCCATAAAGCTGTTCAAGCATATCAGGTTCTACAAAATCATCACTATCACAATGAAATATGTATTTCCCCTGCGCTACAGCCAAACCCGTATTGCGGGCTGCCGGCAAGCCTTTATTCTCAGCATGAGTCAGTATCCTTACATTGTCACGGCGGTTAGGATAATCTGCAAGAACTTTTTGCAATATCTGTATACTGTTATCAGGTGAAGCATCGTCAACAAAGATATATTCTACATTATCCATTGTCTGCTCCATAAGTGACCGCACACAACGCTCAATAAACTTCCCGACATTATAGACAGGTATTATCACAGAAACACTATACTCCATTCTAATTAAATTTTTTTATACAGACAGCCAGTCTTTACACAAGATTCTTTCAGATGTAAATTCAGAACAGCTGTCAGGATTAAACCACACCTTAGGTCCTATAACTATTTTTTCATTATGCTCATTCAGAAACGCGCTCCACCAACTGTATGTGCTGTTTGATATAACATTATGTTTACATACGCTCATCAGCTGCATATCAAAATGACTACCCCAACCACTAGCAGGATTTCCTTCTACCAATGTGTAAGGAAAATCCTTAAAATGTTCTTTCACCCATTCAGGATTATCCGTAAAAACATATAACTTAGGGTTATTCACCTTTTCTGAAATCAGTCGTATTGCCTTCTGATAATATTCTATCGGACATGTGTTCTGATACCAAATACGCTGTGCATAGTCCTTTCCTTTACGGACGTGTATGGCAACAGACTCACACGATTGCATTTCTTTTTGCAAATTTATGTTTCTCTCATCTGCAAAAGGCTGAAATTTAAAACAACGTTTCACATCATCTTCCACAGCCTCAACCATATTGGCATTTTGAAATACACCTATTATATATTGTAACTTTTTATTCTCATCTGGCAAATTTGCATCAAATGCTGTTGGCATATTTACGACACTTGAAAGAATCGGTAAATATTTCCTACGAACTTTTGAGAACAGATCAGACCCGCCCCCTGACTTTAATACATCTAAAAATGATGCCTGCTCTATATTTGCTTCTGGAAAAATACCATTCCATGAAACCTTTTCATGAGCCAATTTCGCAGAATTATAAAAATCAACTTTTACATTATAGCCTTTATGCTTCAGAAAAAGGTAATAGCTATACTGAAACATCCGGTTTGCTAAACCGCAGGCCATATTAACAATAACAGACATACTGTATTCTTTCAAATTCCTATAATGATAATTTAAGCCACAATGCGACAGAAAAACATTTGCAAAATATTTTCTCCACAATAGAGGATTCTGCAATTATTCTCCATAATCGAATATGAAAATTAAGTTCATTAATATATTGATATAAGGAAGGAGCATTACCTTTAAACTCCTTATCAAAATTCTTAATAAGTTTCTTATCAATTTTAGATGAATTAGAAAAATATGTAAGATAAATATCCTGTACATTAGGACGAATACGGGCATCCAAATATGATTTAATTGATGGGGTTGCTTTTTTATAATTTTTTTCATACTGAACCGCCATATCAAATACACATTTTACACGATCAGCCATCTTCTTTATTTTAACCACAGGATCTACAGTTTGTCCTGCACGTCCGACTAAATATTTATAGACAGGTTTATTAAAAACTCCCACTGTTTTCACAAGAACCATTGGAGTAAATATCCATTGCTGATCTGTATATGAGACACCTTCAGTTTGAGTGTATCCATAATTCAACAATAAATCTCTTCTATAAGTAACGGCATGCATTTCCATATCCTTAAAACGCTCTGTTGAACATATCTGTTCCATTGGAATTAAGGAATTTCCAAAATTATAAGAAATCTTTTTAGTTTCTATTCTATCTTCATTGACCAAAGTAAAATCTGATAAAGCTAAATCCACATCATTCTCTGAAAGGAAAGAGAGAAAGTCGTCAAGATTATCAGTATTTACACTATCATCAGCATCTACAACCTTTACATATTTTGCTGTAGCCACAGGAAGAGCTGCGTTGATACATGAGCCATAATTACCATTTTTTTTATCTATGATTTTAAATACATCATCAGCACGAGATACATATTTCTTGGCAATATCCAATGAATTATCGGTACTTCCATCATTCACAATCAAAACCTCAAGTTTACTAAGATTTTTGTGAATCAAAAACGAGTCCATACAATATGCAAGATATTTCTCCATATTATATGTTGGTACAATAATTGATAAAATTTTCTGAGACATTCTCGTTCAATTTATTTGATAATAAATCCCGTTTTCCTTTTATTTAAACGCTTTTCCCGTAAAAATTCCATCAGAAATTCCGGAATAAGTCTCTTGATACAAGCATGAGGTATTTTTCTTGGAGGCACTCTTTTATATGGTGATGGCATGTTTTCTAACTCTATCTGTCTTGATTTAACATTCTGCATTATATTCTGTATTGCATCAGATATTTCTTTTGTCATCGGATCTTTATTCCAACTTTCTATACAAATTCTACCATACTTTTCGAGAATACCCATCTTGTCAAGTTCCTCACGCTGCGTGAAAAATGCGAAGTGTGCAACAATGGCATCTCCATTCCAAGCATTTGCAACCCCTTTTGATGTCGGATATATACACGACAAATATTCTTCATCGTCACCAGGAACATTGCCTTCTATTTTCTTCATATCATCTCCGAACCATAATATTGCATTAATGGAAAAACGGGTCATGCCCATTTCTTTCTTACCAAGATACAACTCATTCCATCTTCCTGTCTTTAAATAGTTTCGTATAAACCAAGCATGCAACTCACTGGCAAAAAAACCATTCTTCCAAAGTACAGGATGAGAAGATGCTGCATAATAGTATTGATCCAACTGTATTTTACCTGCTATTTGTAGCAAATAAGTAGACAATGAATTATTAATGACCAATGGAGAGACAAGAAAATAGTGAGGATTTTCAATTCTAAATTGAACCATTTTTTCTATTAATCCCGGTTCCATCCACACTACATCGTCATCCAACTTAAAGTAAATTGTATTTGGCTCTACACATTTTTTGTAAAATGCATTGATACTTTCATTACCATTAACCACTCCATTTGGTTGCCAAACAAGATTCACGACAGGAAAGCGTTGCGCCACTTGTTTAAAAAATTCGATATCAGCACCATTATGAGTATTAACCCAAATGTCATATCTATCAACAATTGACGAAGCTACAATATAAGGTATCAGATACTGCATATATCTCCGACGTCCTGCTGCGGTATTTACTACCACTTTATAGTTCTTATACATGATAGATTAAAGTTTGAAGTGTTTAAATACAGACTCTATGGTAGGAGCCATATCATAATATTTGTATTCTGCCAATCTGCCTCCGAAGATAACGTTTGGCTCTTGAGCAGCTAAATACTTATACTTCTGATACAAATCAGAGTTACGGCTGTCATTTACAGGGTAATAAGGTTCCATACCCTCTGTCCATTCTACTGAATATTCTTTTGAAATTACAGTCTTCGGATTGTCGTATACAACTTGCCCGAAACTTTCAAAATGTTTATGTTCAATGATACGTGTAAATGGGACGTCTGCTTCTGTATAATTTACGACGGCATTGCCTTGATAATTAGACATATTAAGGACTTCAGTATCAAACCTTACCGTTCTATATTCCAACTTGCCATAACAATAATCATAATATTCATCTATAGCACCGGTATAAACCAGCTTGTCTGCTATGTCATGCCACGTACCTTTCAGTGTTGAAAAATCCACACCAATACGTGTCTCTACACCAGAGAGCATTTCCTCAATTAATTTATTATATCCTCCGACAGGGATACCTTGATACTTATCATTGAAATAGTTATTATCAAAAATAAATCTAACGGGCAAGCGCTTGATGATAAATGCAGGAAGTTCTGTACACTTACGTCCCCACTGTTTCTCTGTATAGCCTTTAATCAACCTCTCATAAATATCCTTGCCTATGAGGACTTGTGCCTGCTCTTCTAAATTTCTAGGTTCAGTCACACCGTCAGCCTTCATTTTAGCTACAGCTTCCGCTTTCTGTTCCTCTATCTTCGCCATTGCTTCTTTAGGAGTTGTCACTCCCCACATCTGGTAGAACGTATTCATGTTAAACGGCAAATTATAAAGTTTTCCTTTATAGTTTGCTACGGGGGAGTTGGTATAACGGTTAAATTCAACCATTGAATTAACAAAATCCCATACATGTTTACTGGATGTATGAAAGATATGGGCACCATATTTATGCACATTTATACCTTCCACATATTCACAATAAATATTGCCGCCTAAATGGGCACGTTTATCAATCACCAGACTTTTTTTTCCTTGCTGATGAGCTAAATATGCAAACGTTGCTCCGAACAAGCCGGAACCAACTATTAAATAGTCGTATTTTTTCATAGTAAGATTTATAGAATTAAACTTTTATCTTATCGAGAAGATACAAGTGTTCTTTAATTCGTTGTATCCCCATTTTATGTATTAGTGCAAACAATGTACGCTGGAATAAAGTATTTACTTTCGGATCCATTTTGTTTAAGACCTCCTGATAATTCATTCTTAAGAATTTCTCAGGTAAAACAAATAATTCCGGATGTTTTAATTTAACTTTTTTCACCTTATCATAGCAATAGGCTCTATTAGCGTGCAAATGAAACCACATTAATTGACCAGATAATACAACTTTATAGGGATGATGAAACATTTCAATAACAGTATCAGGTTTATCATAAGAATAATACCTAGAAAAAAAAGTTTTCTCTGATACCATAAATATTAAATGATCCCCCTCCCCATTATACGGAGGGTTAATATTATACTTATCAAATGGAATTGTCCATTCATTATCATAAAACAAATTGACTCCAGACAAAGAAACCGCTACTATTCCTTTCTGTAATTTCCATTGTATATATTCGTTGTATGATCTTTGAAAAAATTTTATTAACCAATCTGGAATCATCCACAAACACGGTTTACCTATTCTACAAGACATCCTCCGATAAATAGATATATACATCATAAAAAGCCATCCCAAAATAAAATAAATTTTCCATTTAATAAGTTTATTTGCACTACAAATATCTCTCCACTTTTTTATCTCATCCGAAAAATAAATTTGATCCGGATCAATTTTCATTGCATACTTATATGTAACTTTTGAAAGGGCATAATTACATTGTGTTGAATGTAATCTTAAAGAATCTTCAGGAAGAGATATTGCATACTCAAATTCTTCTTTGCTAAGATTATGTGATAATATATTATGATTAAAAGGAAAAATTTTTAATTTGTTTGGATACTGTTTTACCTTGTTCTTTAAAATTTCTTCTGTTTTATCAGAACAATCATTATAAACTACAATTAGTTCATCTAAAGCATCAATACAAGAATCTATACAAAATCCCAAAAAGCGAGCCTCATTTTTTGCTCGAATCAAACCAGATAGTCCATCTTTAAGATTTTTCATTGCATTACAACTGAATATTTTATAAATTCATTTTATGTTTTAAGACACTCATCATTTTTCTTATTCTCATAAAAAAATACAGTTTGTAAGATAGTGTTACAAATATTTTTTTTCGCAGTTTCTTTTCTAAATTCCTATCATTAATCGAGAATTCTTTCATTCTTTCAAGTGTATAATCGTATGAATCCATTATATCCTCTACTGCATAAAAAATTATATCCTTTGTCACTCCTTTATTTTTTAAAGTCTTATACATTAACAAAGTAGCGTAAAAACCGGTAATAGATTTGTAATTAAAATTATTAAATAAAGAAGTCATGGCACTATTATCTCTTACATAATATTTATAAACAGACTGAGTCGTATAATAAATATCATTTCTACAAGCGCATAAATATTGAACATTAAACAATCTATCTTCACTATAATAAATGGTTTCATCAAAAGACAATTTATTAAATTTTATAATTGAACTTTTATACAATTTCGCCCAAACAAAACAAGGGTAATATTTATAACGATAAATTAATCGTATTGCAGACATTATATCTATTTTCTTCGAAGAATAAGACAGACTTGATGTAGATTGAATAACTTTTGTAGAAGAATTAATCATATCATAACCAGCTAATACAAAATCAATATTTCCTTCTTGTATAAAAGAAATTAATTTTTTCAAACAAAAAGCCATAAGTTCATCATCTGCATCACAAAACATAATCCATTCTCCTTCAATATGTTTTATTCCGTAATTTCTTGCTGAACTTACCCCACCATTCTTCTTATGAAAAGCCTTGATTCTTTTATCTTTTATAGCATATTCATCACAAATTTCACCAGATTTATCAGTGCTACCATCATCAACTAGTAATAATTCCCAATCTTGAAATGTCTGATTCAGAATACTATCCACACAGCGTGATAAATATTTATCTCCATTATACACAGGTACTATGATAGAAATTATAGGATTCATTTTTTTCAAATATTTTTAGTCAAATATAAAATTGACTGATTTTGAAGAATATACAGTTTTTCTTGTAATTGAGTGTAATCTATTAATGTCAGATTTTCTTTATATTCATCAGGAGATAAAATCAATCTATTATTTAAAGAAAACATTTTCAAAAGAGAATTAAAGCGCCCCAAACCTCTTTCCTTATTTCCTATAGCAACGAACTGTTTCCCAAAAATTATGGAAAAGACACATCCATGAAAGGAATCTGTCAATACAAACTCAGCATCATCGAAACTGCGAAGCCATTGCTCAACCGGCATCTTGATACGCTGCTCTAATGTAAGCATATCATTATCAATATCGCTACTCATCCAAAATGGTGTTAATCCCTTTTCTTTAGATATACGCTCAACCAAATCTTCTTTTTCTTTCGTTCGGTCTAACATATAGACCAACATATTTCCTTTTGCAGGTTCTGTTTTTCTTTTTTTTATTAAAGCTCTGTAATCATCTGCTAATAGTAATAATGTAGGGTCGAGCATTTGAACTGCTTTTACGCCAAAACACTCTTGACACAGTTTAATACCTGATGATTCACGAACAGAAACCGCATCAAACTTTTTCAACAAAGAAGAACAAGTATCTATTTGTTCTTTTGTATATTCGCAGTTATCAACACCAAATGAAGCAGCATAAGAAATACGTTTAATTTTGGCATCCCCTAAAAAAGACAGAAATGCTTCTTCTATCGGCTGAGAATATAGCGGACGCCACACTTGATCGCTACCAACGACAATAGCATCGAAATGTGAGGCTATTTTATCAGTCCATAACCTTTTTGTATATTGATGAATGTACTTGTATATAAATTTATCTGTATGTTGTCTGACAATTTCATGAGGAGCTTTAAATATTGCGACATTCTTTCCTAAAATGAAACGCTTAAGCAAACGTTTACACACTGCCATTGGATATATTATAAAATAAGAACGCCCATATCGAGGTTTTGACAATACCCGAACTTTATGCCCCATACGTTCTAATACAGTCTGCAAGGCATAGCATTGCAAGATACCGCCATAATTAGTATGCAAAGGCAGTGTCAATATTGCAATCTTCATAATCTTCTGTAGATTTTTCTTATTATCCGCATTAATATTGCAGAACTAGTAGAAGCATTATATGCAAAAGCAAGATTATTTTTATCCAACACCATGTAGAAAAAATTTCTGTTTACTGGTTCTTTTACAGGATGTTCTATGCTTGGATTGAAAGGGATAACTTCATCCAACTTTTGTTCATATAATTGACAGTCTAGACTTTTAAGTAAAGCAAATGCATGTTCTTTATTAACAAGAATAAGCCCACAACCTTTATCATCATCAATTTCAGGATGCAGTCTGTCAACTCCCCAAAAGTCAGCCAAGGTTATATCACTTTGTACTTTATGGAGCTTTGCCGGACAGTCATAACAGCTAGGGCGTAATGACAAATCAGACAAAAATGCATTCATGTAGATATTTCTCTCAGCTGGAATCACATCCTTTTTGCCATTCTTATATTCTATTTTTACGTTATATTTTTTCCAACCATTCTCTTTTGATCTAAAACTTATACTATTTATCTTATCTGCAAAAGAGAAAGATGAGCTTCGTTTCTTAATATTATAAGCCTCACTCACTAATTCATACAAATACTTTTTCCATACTTTTTGACTAGGCACTCCATGACATACTAAATCTACAGTCAATAGATTTTGATATGGCTTCCGCAGAAAATTCCTCAAGCCTGCAATTTGGCAGGGCGTACCTGAAAATAAGACGAATCTTCCTTCATCCAAAAATCTTTTAGCTTGCAAGAAAGAATTACCTATATAACTTTGCACATATTTTGATCCACGGAAGCGTGAAAGTCCTTCTTTTGTTTCTGTATAGTCGTGCACAACATTCCATTGTTCATCAAAACAAGCTCCAAAGACAACTCCTTTTTTCAGAATAACCTGCTCTGCTATCAAGGTGAATATGCCACCAGAAGAACTTTGCAAACGTATATTAATATCATTATTTATACCTGCATAAGCCAAAGGTTCTTTTTTTGAATACTTTGGATTAAGTACAGGACATACATTTTCGCACAATTTACAATCGACACATTGCGACAAATCTACCTTAGGATATAAAAAACCTTCCTTGTCAGCCTGCATTGATATGCATTTCTTTGGGCATATACTACGACATGCTTCACATCCACAACATTGAATATCATCCCAAAACATACCAAATTGCTTTTAAAACCGTTCTTATTGGCAAATATCCTGCTGCAAGACAATCTTTGATACTTAAAATAATTTCTTTTTTTCTATTCTTTAAGTGTAGTTGCCAATTTATGTTTTCCCTAAGAATTTTCTTTTGTAAATAATTTAAATAAAAAGTTTTTTTCTTTTTAGGAATATTCATTTTCTCAATTATTCCAATACGATTCTGAATATAACCTATCTGCAATTCATGTAATCGCATTGGATTGTCGGAATGCGAATGACTTCTTTTATAAATTATATATTTTGTTAAATATGAATCAATAAATCCTGTTTTATAAAACCATGCGACAGATAACATTAACTGTAAATTCTGACCATATTGAGATGTATAAATTTCCAAATCAGGATGCAATGAATGAAAAAAAGAAAATCTGACCATAAAAGTACCAGGCCAATTATTTGTATAAGCATAAACTAAATCATCAAAAATCCATTCATTCTGCTTTTCTTTATCATTCTTTACCAAAGGAATATTTGTATTATTTAAATCATCTTCAAATACCATATATCCATTATTACGAACCATTCCATATTCTGGATGCATATCCAAAAAAAGGGCTTTCGATGATATATTATCTGGCATCAAGATATCATCCACATCAAATAACATTATATAGTCACCAGATACTTTTTTTAGAGCTGTATTAACTGCAGATGCAGCACCTTTATTCGCCTGTGAAAGGATCTGTATTTTCCATCCTTTTTGTTCTAACAATACCTTTTTCTTTTCACATAAATCTAATGTGCGATCCGTTGAGCCATCATTTACTATAATCAATTCAACATTATTATATGTTTGCTGTAAAAGGCTTGATATATATTGGTCTATAAATCTCTCACCATTATAGATTGGAGTTATTATTGTTACCTTTGAAGCCATTTCTTTTTTATTTTTAAAATAAAAGAATTAATATACAATCTTTCTGAGGCATTGAAAATAATGTAATATGATGTAATTATAAAAATTACAATGTATAACAATAAAATAACACCAAATTTTCCCCATCCCTCATCAAAAAAACTTCCTACGTATTTTAATAGAAATAATATGCTGACAGCAGAAACATAACAAGGAACAATCACTTTTCGTAAGTAGTCTAACAATGGAAAATACATTTTAGAACTAAGATTACACATATTTGATATAATGGCTATTATTGTCAGAAGAACATTTAGCAAGTAACAAATATTTGGATCTAGAATCGAATTCATAAACAAATAATACGACATAGGCAATATTAAGATATTCAACATTCCATTAAATATACTTAAGAAACGTATTTTAGCTGTAGCATGTATTGCTTGTATAACGGGTTGAGATGTTGAAGCTATTATTTGTTGTATTAAAACTAATTGACAAAACGATACTGCATAATCAGGGACATACGATAACCATAATTTTAAAATAAAATCACATTCTACTATTATTGGTATCGCAAACATTGCAACTAACAAATATGCCATCTTTGATGAAAAGAAAATAGAAGATACTAGTTCGCTATAATTTTCTTTTGCATATAATTTTGTAATATAAGGTTTGACCGCCATTAAAAAATTACCACTAAAAGAAGTCGTAACAGACATTACACTTGATGCTATTCCAGCAGATGCATTTATTTTAGGTCCAAAAAACATATTCATCAACATATTTATTCCTTGCCCACGAACTATCATACTAATATTACCTAACATATCCCATCCTGAGAAATTTAGCATAGGAATAAGTCTATCCTTTTTAATAAACAAATGAAATTTCGTCTCAGGATAATTTTTAAGACTATAAATTCTATAGATAAGCATTATTAAAAGTGATACGAAAAATTGCAAAAATGCATATAAAATCAATTTATCGTAATTACCAATTAATAATATATATACAATAAGCAATTTTAAGCAAACATTCAAAATCTCGACATAAGCATATACATTCATCTTTTCTCTTGCTATAATACAGGCATCATAAGGAACTTGAGTTATTCCGACCAATGTGGAAAAGATTGAAAATTGATATACGATTCGTGCAGCATTCAATCGCGCATCCGGAATAATCAATTTATTTTCTAAGAACCACAACCCTATGGTTTCAGAAATTATTAATATTACAAGAGCTATCCCAATATGAATGATTAATGCTGATGAGAATGTTTCACTAACCTTTTTCTGATTTCCTTTTCCAATTTCAAAGGCAAGAAATCTAGATGTCGCTCCACTCATCGAAGCGTTTAAAAATCCTAACATTGCCACCACACCGCCTACGACATTATAGATACCATAGTCTTCAACGCCCAAGGCCTGCAAAACCACACGCGAAGTGTATAATGATATCAACATGCCAAAGAGCATGCGGACATATAGCATCAATGTATTCTTTGCAATCCGTTTTGTATTTTCCTGTTGCGTGGTCATTTAATTTATTTACATCAAATAATTTAGCACAAACCGACCGTTGGTCTGCATATCGTTTTATCTCTTTTGTGTATTTCTGCTTTCAGCCGTCTTTTTGTTTACTATTGAGTTCCGTATGTTTCTTCTTGACATAGCACGCTATGCTGCTAAAGAGCGAACGAAAGTCTGTTCAATATAAAGCGAAGATACCGGCTGAACCATAACGCCCGGCTCGGGTTTTGTATCTATATATTTTCGTTTTATGGGATTTACGAAAGTAGTTTCATCATAACAATTTCTGCCTGTTGGCGCCAGCAGAAACAACAAAATGGCATAAGATAAAGATTCGTTATTTCTTATAATATCTGTATATATTCAGGCTGCACTTCAATAGATGCAGTCAAGAGGTTAGACAATTCAATAAAGATGCGCTTCACTTTTGAGCCTTGCATCTTCTGGAGTTTTCCTACATAGTCGTTCAGAGGACCGCCGATGATGCGCACAGTTTTGCCTATCATACTAGGAAGGATATCCTTTGGAGCATAAAACTGCGGATTGTCCGCAGATTCAACTGCACGTATAAAACGCTCCATATCCGTGTCCCTTACCGTCATGGGAGTTCTAAATCCGTCGCGCAAGTAGCGGTATTGCAGTGTACTGGTTCTCTCGACGATAGGATCAAGAACTTTTCTGGTGACATGCACGAACAGCAAGTCTTGCATAAAAGGAACTTTCTGGGGGATGCGTTTTTTCTCTTTGGTCACAATTTTCCACTTCATAGGAGTGAATATCTCGATTTTCATCTCGCTAAGCATCTTATACGCAGGAAGCTTGGCATTGTTTCGCTTCAGGTCGCGCATAACGAACCATTGGGGCGCGTCACTCCTAGAAAAAGCTATAATCTGCTCTTCTTTAG
>UMEP01049084.1_pt1 | contig 21954 bp, 20 predicted proteins | sample 1964771 | NCBI WGS metagenome assembly UMEP01 (sample SAMEA4836022, study PRJEB28245) | human gut metagenome | biome: gut microbiome; material: fecal sample | place: Denmark | collected 2008 | reverse complement strand
GCGAAGTGGCCGCCGATATCGCCCGCGCCCAGCACCAGCACATTGGCGCTTTTGAGCGAGGTGACCGGCCCCAAATCCTCCCAGCGATGCTCGCGCTGCAAGTCGTGATAGCCGGGCAGGCGCTTCATCATGGAAAGGACCATGGCAAACATGTGCTCGCTCACAGCCTGGCCGTAGGCGCCCACCGAGCAGGAAAGCTTAGCGTCGGCTGGCACGGTGCCGGCGGCCAAGTAATCGTCATAGCCAGCGGTCTGCAATTGCAACAGCTGGAGATGTTCGCATGCCGTGAGCATGTCAGGGTCGATGTTGCCCAAGATCACGTCAGCATCGGCGACCTGCTCGCGCGTGGCGGCGTCGGCGCTCGTGTAGATAAAGTCCTCGCCCGGAGCGCTCGACTCAAGAATTGCACGATGACGGTCGTTGACGGGCAGCAAAACCAGGATGTTCACAAGCAGTCCTCTCCGCTCGACCTACCAAAAGGGGCAGGTTTATTTTGGCAGGTTTTATCAGGCAAAACGCTATAAAAACGCCGGGCTTTGCGATGGTTAACATATCCATCGCGAAGCCCGGCGCATCCACGGCTACCAGCTCAGCAGCTCGTAGCCGTCCTCGGTCACCACGAGCTGTACCTCGCACTGGGCCGAATCGCTACCGTCCTTGGTGCGCACACACCAGCCGTCGCCCTTGCTGATCTTGATGTCGGGCGCTCCGGCATTGACCATGGGCTCGATGGTAAAGACCATGCCCGGAGCCATGATGGTGTCCACATCGGGCGCCTCGGTGGTAAAGCCCACAAACGGGTCCTCGTGGAACTCCTTACCGATACCGTGTCCGCCGTACTCGCGCACCACGCTAAAGCCGGCGTCCTCGACCGTCTTTTGCACGGCCTCGGCCATCACGGACAGCGGTAGCCATGGCTTGACGGCCGCCAGACCCGCCTCCACGCTGGCGCGGGTGACGTCGACCAGGCGCTGGCGCTCGGCCGAGACCTCGCCGATGCAGAACATACGGCTCGAATCACTAAAGTAACCGTCCAGGATCGTGGAGCAGTCGACGTTGATGATGTCGCCCTCGTGCAGCACATCCGCATCGCAGGGGATACCGTGGCAGACGACGTCGTTGATCGAGGTGCACACGCTCTTGGGGTAGCCCTCGTAGTTGAGGTCGGCCGGCGTGCCACCGTGCTCGACGGTGTAGTCGTAGATCATCTGGTCGATCTGGTTGGTGGTCATGCCCGCGGCGATGTGTTCGCCCACATAATCAAGCACGCCCACGTTGATGGCTGCCGAGCGCTTGATGCCCTCGATATCGGCGGGCGTCTTGTAGAGCGTGCGGGGCAGAACCTCCCAGCCCTCTTCCCACAGGCGCTCGAGGCGCTCATCGAAGGCGCTATGGCATTTCTTATATTTTTTGCCGCTACCACACCAGCAAGCGTCGTTGCGGCCGGGCACGGGTCCTTTGTCATACATGGCTAACTTCCTTTCATCCGCAGCTAGTATAGCCCACCCACGCGTCCATAAAAGTTGCGGTGATATAGTTCCGATTTAAGCGGTTTAACAGCATAAATAGGAACTATATCACCGCAACTGATGGAGTGGGATGGCGGACACTAGCTGCTGCGTGGTTTTGCTAGTAGCTCACCTGGCAGGGAATGCCGAGGGCTTGGACGCGCGCGGCAATGGCGTCGAGCACCTCAGGCGCCGCTTTGGCAAGGCCGGCGATCGGTGTCTCGCGCGCCACCGTGTAGATGGTTGCTTCTTGTGGGCGAATGCGCTCAAGCGCCGCGAGCCAGGGGCCGACGTACTCCTCGCCGGTGTTGTCGATGAGCTTGCCCTGATACTCGCCGGTCAAATAGATCGTCTGGATAATAACGTGACCGTCAAAGCTTGCGAACGTCTCGATCTGGTGCTCGACGCCGTAGGGGCCAACGGGCTGGTCGAGCAGCTGGATAAACGCCGGGTCGACGGTATCGAGCTTGAGGATGTTGTCGTCGACCATCATGAGCGCGTCGTGCACCTCGAGGCAGTCAGCGCGCGTACCGTTGGAGAGCACGGCGATTTTGGAGTTTGGGGCAAGCTCGTCGCGCAACGCGACGGCGCCGGCGATGGCCTGCGGAAACTCCGGTGCGGCAGTGGGCTCGCCGTTGCCTGCGAAGGTGATCACATCGGGGAGCTCGCCCTCGGCTGCCATCTCGCGCAGCTTTGCCTCGAGCGCGTCGAGTACCACGGCAGCTGTGTTGTACGGCTCATGACAGGGGCGCTCGGCGTTGAGGCCGTTTTCGCAGTAAATGCAGTCGAACGTGCAGATTTTGCCGCTGGCCGGCATCATGTTGACGCCGAGCGAGAGACCAAGGCGACGGCTGCGAACGGGCCCAAAGATGGGGCTGGCATTCAAAAACGTAGACATAGGCATATGCTCCTCAAGACAATTGTGCCTAAGCATAGCATCGGCTCCAAAGCAAGGTGCGGGCTCTTGCTTTACAAGTTTCGTTTTTTCACGTCGCTCATTATGCCGTGCCATGAAAAGCCTCGGGTCGGGTACAGTTAATCTGTTAACAAGGCGTAAGGCAATGCGGGTCCATCCAACCGCACTGACGTGCAACTGGATGGGCGTTGATGATGGGGGCACAACATGGATTTTACGGTCGAGAATGCGGGCACCACGATTGCCTGTCGCGAATATGCCGGCCCGGATGTGTCGCCTGATGCTCCTGCCTTGGTGTGCGTGCACGGTGCTTGTGTCGACGGCACATTTTTCGACGGCATCGCTTGTGAGCTCAGCCGCAACTACCGCGTAATTGCCTACGACCGCCGCGGCTGCGGTGGCAGCAGCGATGCGGCAGACGGCAGCTATGATCTTGCCGCTCAGGCCGCCGACCTGCAAGCCGTGATCGAACACGTTGGCGCTCCGGCAAATGTGCTTGCGCATAGCGCCGGTACGTTGGTGGCGCTGGAGCTTCTTCGCACCGAACCCCATCTCGTCGCCCGTGCGATTCTGCATGAGCCGGCTGTGTCGGCCGAAGGCGTCGGCATGGGCGCAGCTCCGGTTTTGCTCGATATGATTGCGGCTGGAAAGGTTTCAAGGGCGCTCCGGCTTTTCTTGGGAGCCCTCGGCGACTTGGACCCCGAGGCTCCCGGGACGACCGAAGCGGAAGTCAAACATGCCCTGCGCAATGGTCGTTGCTTCATGGCCAATGAATACGGAACAAATATGACATATGCTCCCGACTGGGAGCGCGCCCGCGCGTCAAAGGCGGTGTCGGCCGTGTTCTTGGGCGAGCTCTCGGTTGGCACGCCCCGCGAGGCGGGCACGAGGGTGGCTGCCGAATATCTCGATTGCCCCCTTGTGACGATTCCGGGCGCGCATAACGGTCTGCGCGATCGCCCCGTTACGGCGGCAAATGCCGTTCGCGATGTCTTGGAGCGTTAGCACGCTCGATGACCTGCGGGGAGAGGGGTTGTTAGCGTTTCGTCATTGTTGACGAATGCGTCCATAACCGCGCGCCCGCGGCTCCATTACCGCCGCTTGCCAGGTCATAAAAATGTAACGATAATCGCGCGTTTGCCTTCAGCTGTTAGATGTTACCCTTGTACCAATTGATATGCATCGTTGCCGTGCATAACGATAGAAAGGGCCCCATATGCTCAATAATCACGAGGTCAATCTAACCGACGAGGAGGCTGCCGCTGAGGTCGCCCGCGTCGCGAAGACCTACCCCGTGGTACGTTTGCTGTCGGCCGATCAGATTAAGAGCGAGCCTAACTGCCTGCTCGCCGGCGATCGCTGCCCTTGTCTGCGTCAGTCGAGTCTTGAGGCTTTGGCAGACTCCGATGAGGTGTCGGAGCAACTGCTCAACGATGGTGTTGAGTACCGCGCTCGCCTACGCCCTCTAAAGGTCGAGGGCGAGCCTCGCGTCTTGCTGATGGTGCGTCCGATCGATGAACAAGAGGCTGCAGAAGAGGACCTTGTCTACACCGATGTGCTGACGAGCGTGCGCAATCGCCGATATTACGAAGAAAAGCTCCGTAGCGCTCGCATGAAGGCTGGCGTGGCGGTGATCGACCTTGATGATTTTAAGGTCTTCAACGATACGTGTGGCCGTCATGCCGGCGACCTTGCGCTCGGTGCTGTGGCGACAGCCATACGCAGCGGAATTCGTTCGACTGATGAGCTCGTACGCTATGGCTGCGACAAGTTTGTGGTCGTCATGCCCAATATTCCTTCCGATGACTTCACCCGTCGCCTGCATCAGGTGTCCGATGCCGTTCATGCCACGATTGTTCCGGGCCATGAGTACGTGAGCCTGACGGCATGTGTTGGTGGCGTTCGTATTCATGGCGAGACGGTCGATGAGGGCGTTGGCCGCGCTGTCCAGTTATTGAGCCGCGCTAAGGCAAAAGCCGGTACGGTCGTGACCGATGCCGATTCCATCGAAGCCTTCCAAAGCGAAAAGCCTTTGGTGCTTATTGTCGATGACTCCGAGATGAACCGAGCCATTCTCAACGAGATGCTCAAGACGAGTATTGCATCCTCGAGGCCGCCAACGGTCATACGGCGCTCGACATGGTCGACCGCTATGGCGATGAGCTGTCGCTCGTGCTGCTGGATATTGTCATGCCGGGCGTGAGCGGCTTTGAGGTGCTGGCCGATCTGTCGCGCCGATCGGTTGTTGACGATCTGCCTGTCATCATGATTTCGAGCGAAGAATCCGACGATGTGGTTCTGCGCGCGTACGAGCTGGGCGCCTCGGACTATATCAACCGCCCGTTTGACTCCCGTGTCGTGCGCCGCCGTGTGAGCAACACCATCCGCCTATACGCTAAACAGCGCCGCCTGACGAACCTGCTGTCCCAGCAGTACAACGAGCGCGTCAAGAACAGTCGCATGCTCATCGACATCATGGCCGGCGTCATGGAGCTTCGTAACGGCGAGAGCGGCAGGCACGTTACGAACATCGAGAAGCTGACCGAGCTGCTGCTTGGCTGTCTGGTCCAGCGTAGCGGCACGATCTCCCTCGACAATGAGGAGCGCTCCACGATCGCCCTGGCTTCGGCGCTGCACGATATCGGCAAGATGTCGATTGACGATGCGATTCTCAACAAGCCCGGACGCCTTACGCCCGAGGAGTTCGAGATTATGAAGACGCATACCACGATCGGCGCCGACATGCTGCGTGAGCTGGGTAGCCATCACGCCGGCAATGCGCTTATGGAATATGCGTACCAGATTGCGCGTTGGCACCACGAGCGCTGGAACGGCAAGGGTTATCCCGATGGCCTTAAGGGCGACGATATCCCCATCGCCGCGCAGGTGGTTTCGGTGGCTGACGTGTACGATGCCCTGACGAGCGTGCGCGTGTACAAGGACGCTATCCCGCACGAGGAGGCGATCAAGATGATCCTGGACGGTAAGTGCGGCACCTTTAACCCGCTGTTGCTCGACTGCCTGCTCGAGGTGCAAGACCGTATTGCCGAGACGTTGGCACGCCCCGCCGACGTTGTCGCGTTTCCCACGATTTAGTTTGACCAAAGGAGTTTTAATCCATGATTTCCATGCGTGAGGCGTATGAGAAGATTGGCGCCAATTATGATGACGCGTGCGCTCGGCTGATGGGCGAGGAAATGCTTAGCCGCTTTGCCCTCAAGTTTTTGGATGACGAGAGCATGGACAAGCTGGAGGCCGCCATGGCGGCAGGAGACGCCGAAGGTGCGTTTATGGCAGCGCACACGCTCAAGGGCGTGAGCCAGAACCTGGGATTCGATAATCTGTACGAGCCGGCGGTCGTGGTGACCGAGGCGCTGCGCGGCGCCGATGCCGTTGACGGCGCTCGCGAGGGAATGCATGCGTTGCAGCAGCAATATGCGGCAACGATGTCGGCCCTGCGCGAGGCGGCCGAATAAGAGCTTGCGGGCCTTGGGCTGCGTGCCGGCCACATATAGGTAAAAGGGCGCCCTGTCGGACCATGTGGCCGGCGGGGCGCCCCTTTTGTGTTGTGCTGTCCGTGAACTAACGGGCCTGCTTGACCTTTGCCGCCGCCTCGACAAACGACTTCCACAGGTTAAAGTCGGTCTCGAGCGTCTTCCACGTGTACTCAGGATGCCATTGCACGCCCAGGCAGAATGGCTGGCCTTCGACCTCGATGCACTCGGGAACGCCGTCGGTTGCCTTGGCGACCAAGCGCGTGCTTTTACCCAGACGGTCGACGCAGCAGTGATGTGCCGAGTTGGTCTGGATCAGCCTGTGCCCGCCAACCGCGCGCTCCAGCAGCGAGCCCGGCACGACCTCGACGGGGTGCACGGGATCGTTGAGCACGTGGGTATGGCGCCACTGCGTGCGGCCCTCGCGCGCACCCAGGCTCGGCACGTCCATGCACAGGGTGCCGCCGGTGGCGACATTGAGCAGCTGTGTGCCTCGGCAGGTGGTAAAGAGCGGCTTCTTGGCGCGAAGCACCTCGTTAACCAGCTTAAACTCAAAACGGTCGCGAATCTCGCAGCACAGCGTGGGGTCGTAAGGACGCTCGTCGCCCCAGCGTTTGGGGTTGACGTCCGGGCCGCCGGGAATAGCGATACCGTCAGCGATTTCCACGTAATGACGGATAACATCGACGTCTTCGGTAATAGACATCTGCAGCGGCAGGCCACCGGCGGCAAGGATGGCATCGACAAAGACACTTGCGATTTCCTCGTTGGGGGAGAGCGTCTCGCTCAAAAACGGTTTTGCCTCTTCCCAACGCGGCGCGACGAGGATGAGCGGACGGTCGGCGGGGGCAACGTCGACGTGCGGGGTGTATGACGATGAAGTACGAGTTCCGATCATAGGTGTTGCTTTCGATCTGAAGGTGACAGGGCGCATGGGAGATGTGGGACAACACTTCCGATGAATTTGTCCCACGGGGTGGCTGGTTAGTGGCCCTTGATGGAGTTGAGGAAGTCCTGGGCGCGCTTGGTCTGGGGATGGTCGAAGAACTCGTCGGGCGTGCCGGTTTCCACGATCTGGCCGTCGGCCATAAAGACGACGCGGTCGGCTACGCGGCGGGCAAAGTTCATCTCGTGCGTGATGACGATCATCGTCATGCCCTGCTGTGCCAGACGGACCATGACCTCGAGCACCTCGTTGATCATCTCGGGGTCAAGAGCGCTCGTGGGCTCGTCAAAAAGCATGGCCTTGGGCTGCATGGCAAGCGAGCGGGCAATGGCTACGCGTTGCTGCTGGCCGCCCGAGAGCTGTGCGGGCACCTTATCGGCCTGCTCGGCCACGCCCACGCGGCTCAGCAGGTCCATGGCGCGCTCGCGAGCCTCCTCCTTGGAGACGCCCAGCACATCGACCGGCCCCAGCATGACGTTCTGCAGTACGGTCATATGTGCGAACAGGTTGAACTGCTGAAACACCATGCCCAGTTCGGCGCGCATGCGGGCAAGATCCTTGCCTTCCTGCGGCAGGGGCTCACCCTCGATGAGGATCTCGCCCGAGTCGATGGTTTCCAGGCGGTTGATGGTGCGGCACATGGTCGACTTGCCCGAGCCCGAGGGACCGATTACAACGACGACCTCGCCGCGGTCGACCGAGAGATTGATGTCGTTGAGGACGTGCAGGTCGCCATAGTGCTTATCGACGTGTCTGAGCTCGATCAGCGGCTGATTGCCGGTGGTAGAGGTGCTCTGTGCCATGGTGCTCGGCTCCTTATGACTCGAAATGGTAAAGCGTTAGCGGATGATGGTCGCGCCGGTTTTGTGCGAAACATAGACAGCGGCCTTGTTAATCGCGACGTTGATGAGGATGTAGATGACCGCGATTACCAGGTAGACCGACACGAGAGCGTCGTAGTTGGTAATGAGCACGCGGGCATTTTGCATCAGGTCGGGATAGCTCACCACATAGGCGACGGTGGTGTCTTTGACTACGACCACAAGCTGCGAAATCAACGACGGAATGATAAACCGAATCGCCTGCGGCAACACGATTTTAAAGGTGATTTTAGCCTTGGAGAGACCGAGCGCCTGGGCCGCCTCGACCTGGCCACGCGGCACGGCGTTGACGCCGGCACGGAAGATCTCGGCAAGCACGCCGGCTGCAGCGAGCGCGACGGGGAGCGTGAGCATCCAAAACGACGGCAGCGCAATCTTGTACTGAGGCAGCACCAAAAAGAAGAAGTAGATGAACAGCAGGCTCGGCACGCCACGGAAAAAGTCGGTGAGCACGCGGCAGGCCAGTTGCAATGGCTTGATGCCGCTGGTACGGCCGAGCATAAGAGCTAAGCCCAGTACCAGTGCAATGACGCCGGCGGTGAGTGCGACTTTAACGGTGCCTTCAAAACCCGCAAGTAAGAACTTCCAGGTGGTGAGGTGCGTAAAGAAATACCAATAGTGGACCGAAAGCTGACCGGTCACATAAAAGCGCTGCAGTACCAGGACGACGAGCGCGGTGACGGCGACGAGTGAGATGGCGGTGCCGATGCGAATCTTGGCGCGCATCTTGGGGCCGGGAGCCTCGTAGAGCGCATCGCGCATGGTAAGCGCAGGGGAGGAGTGCTTGCTCATCGGAGGATCCTCACCTTCTTATCGATGTAGTTGCCAATGTGGCTCACCACAAAGGCCGTGCCCAGGTAGCCGAGCGCCGAGATAAAGAACGCGGCGACGCCGCCGAGCGAGCGGGTATTGATGTAGCTCACCACGCCGGTGAGTTCCTGCGGCTTAAGCGGCACCTGGCTGCCGAGCGCGGTGGTGAGCATGACGGCGATAAAGAGGTTGGTCATGGGCAGCACGCTCGAACGCAGCGCCTGCGGAATCACGATCTTAGCGAGGATACGGCTGAAGCTCATGCCGAGCGAGCGGGCGGCTTCCACCTGGCCGACGCCGACGGTGTTGATGCCGCTCATAAAGTTTTCGGAACCAAAGGCCGAGCCCAAAAGGACCGTGGCGACGATAACGCAGGTGCGGTAGGGCAGGACGACCTTGAGCGGCGGCAGCGCGTAGACGATGATGATGAGCAGCGCGATGCCGGGGATGTTACGGAAGACCTGGACATACAGGTCGCCAAAGACGCGCAGCGGCTTGAGCGGCGACACACGCATCACGGTGATGGCGACGGCCAGCACCATGGCGATGGCAAACGACTCAAGCGTCATGCCCCAGGTGGCTAGCAGCGCGTCGATATAGTTCTGGCCATAGAGCGACCAGAGCTCGGAGAGACTCATGCGGACCTCCCGCCGATAAGGAAAGGGGCTCCCGTGTGTACGGAAGCCCCGACAACTTAGTAAGGAAACAGTTTATCGCAATAAAGCGCATCGTGCGTTTCCATATGGTTTCGTTGCGGCCGTTACCAGGCTCGTTGCCTAGGCGCCGATCTCGGGCAGCTCGGGAACGTTGGTGTCGCCCGTACGGTCGCCGATGCAGATCTGCCACAGCTCAGTCCAGGTGCCGTCGTCCTCGATCTTCTTAAGGAAGTCGTTGACAAAGGCGACGCCGTCGGAATCGAGCGGCAGGCCGATGCCATAGGGCTCTTTGCTGCCGAAGGGCTTGCCGGCGATCTTGTATTTGCCGGGCTCGCGGACCAGCGCGCTCTGCTGCATGTTGTTATCGATGACGTAAGCGTCAACGCGGCCCTGCTGGAGTGCCTGGCGGGCCTCCTCGTCGGTCTTGAACTCCTGCTGGCTGGCCTTGGGGGCGAACTCCTCCAGGATGGCGGGGCCGTTGGAGCCGGACTGGACGGCGACGTTCTTGTCGGCCAGGTCGTCGACGCCCTTGATGTCGTCGTTATCGGCGAGCACCAGGATGGCCTGCTGCGTGTAGTAATAGGGACCGGCAAAGGAGACGAGCTTCTTGCGCTCGTCAGTGATGGTGTAGGTGGCAAAGACAGCGTCGACCTGGCCGTTTTGCAGGACGGACTCGCGGGTGTCCGAGGTTACCTGGGTGATCTCGACCTTGTTCTCGCCCAGAATGTAGTTGGACAGGAGCTGTGCGATACCGGCATCGAAGCCGCGGGTCTGACCGTCTTTCTCGTTGAGGAGGGAGAAGAGCGTAGAGGTCTGAACGCCACCGATCTTAAAGACGCCGGCGTCCTTGACGGCCGTGGCCCAGGTGCTGGCGGCGATGGCGTCGTCATCGGCCTTGGGGCCGTTGTCGACGAGCTTGTCGAATGCCTTGGCATCGAGCGTGGTGGAAGCCTCGGTATCCTCGGAGCTCTTGGAGGAGCCGGCGGCGGAACCCTTGTCGGCCTCGGCGCTGGTGTCGGAGCAGCCGGCAAGACCAAGGCCGGCGACGGTTGCGAAGGTGGCGGCAACGAAGCCGCGGCGGTCGAGAACGACCTGCTGGGAGAGGTTCTTGCTCATGGTAGAACACCTTTCTCAATAAAATCCCTAGCGGTTGAGTAGAGTTATACCCTATCGCGCTCAAAGGGGTCAACCCGAAATAACTCAGAAACATACTTACCTTATGGGTAATTCTACCTACCAAAAAGGGACAGGCACCTTTGTGGTGGTTCTTGCAGATGTGACGGCCTGCCTCGCTGTTTTGTCTCAATCTGTAACAGGTAGACGAGGAAATGGGTTCTAACTGTTACAGATCGAGATTTTCTCTTCAGGGGAATTCGAATGTCTCAATCTGTAACATCTGGACGGACAAAAGGTCTCTATCTGTTACAGATTAAGACAAAGGTCAGGGACTAAGACGTCTTGTCTAGATCTGTAACAGTTAGACGGGAATTCGGGCCCTAGATGTTACAGATTGAGATAATCGCGTCGCGAAAATAAAAACCTCCGCAGGGGTGCTTCCCTTGCGGAGGTTTTCTTACTCGTTGAGTAGTCTCACGGCTTCGGCGGCCATGTTCTCGACCGTCATGCCGTTCTGAGCGAGCAGCTCGTTGGGATCGTAGCGGTCGGGGAAGCCCTTGGCGATGCCGAAGGTGCGCGTGCGCAACGGCGTGCAGGCCAAATAACATGCCACGCGCTCGCCCCAGCCGCCGTCCAAGATGCCGTCCTCGAGGGTGACGACAACGCGATGCTCGGCGACAAGACTGTCGAGGAACTCGCGGTCAAGCTCGGTTGCGAAGCGCGGATTGACGAGCGTGGCCTCGATACCGTACTCGGCAGCCAAGCGGTTTGCCACGCGCTCGCCCAGCTCAAAGAAATCGCCAAGTGCGAGCACGGCAACGTCGCGGCCCTGACGCACCACGTTGTAGCGAACGGCACTGTAGTCGGTGTCTTCGGCGGGCGCAAGGTCGGGACGGCTCACCAGGCCGATGCCCGGTACGCGGATCGCCACGGGATGCTCGCGGTGGTCGAGCGACCAGCTCAGCATGGACAGATATTCCTCCATGCAGGCCGGCGCTAGGTAGCGCATGTTGGGAAGAGCGCCCAGCATGGAAATATCGAAGAACGAGAGGTGCGTCTCGGATGTGGTGCCAAAGATCGACGCGCCAAACACCAAGATGGTTGCGGGGGCATCGTTGAGGCACAGGTCGTGCCACAGCTCGTCGTAAGCGCGCTGCAAAAACGTGCCGTACACACCAAAGACTGGCTTGGCGCCCGAGCGCGCAAGCGCGGTGGCAAAGGTCACAGCGTGCTCCTCGGCAATGCCCACATCGACGAACTGTTTGCCGGCGGCAGCGCGAAGCTCGGGTGTAAAGCCCATGATGTAGGGCGTGGCGGCCGTGATGCCCACGACCTGCGGATCGCGCCCGATGGCGGCGCTGAGCGCCTCGCCCGTAATATCGGCATAGGTGCGCGGTGCGGGCTCGCTCGGATGGCCCGGGCAGAGCTTGCGGCCGGTCGTCATGTCAAAGGGGCCTACGTGATGCCAGCGCTCGGGGTCGCTCTGGGCCGGCTCAAAGCCCTTGCCCTTGGCGGTGGAGACATGGAGCACGATGGGATGATCGATATTGCGCAGTTCCTGCAGCGCGTCGACGAGGGCCAACACATCGTTACCGGCGTCCAGATAGCGGTAGTCGAGCCCCATCGCGCGGAAAACGTTGCGCTCACAGGTGCCGTTGCTGGCGCGCAGCTCGGCCAGATTGCGATACAGGCCACCGTGGTTCTCGGCGATGGACTGGTCGTTATCGTTGACGATGATGATCAGGTTGCTATCGAGTTCGGCGGCATTGTTGAAGCCCTCAAACGCCAAGCCGCCCGAAAGCGAGCCGTCGCCAATGATGGTGATGACGTTGTAGCTGTCGCCCGCCAGATCGCGGGCGTGTGCCAAGCCGCAGCCCAGGCTCACCGATGTGGAGGTGTGGCCCATGGCGAACAGGTCGTGCTCGGACTCGTCTGGATTGGCAAAGCCAGAAGCCTCGCCAAAACGTTCCGGATCGATATAGGTATACGCGCGCCCGGTCAGCGCCTTGTGGGCGTAGGTCTGGTGCGAAACGTCAAAGACAATCTTGTCGATAGGGGAGTTAAACACGCGATGAAGCGCAACCGTAAGCTCAACGACGCCCAGGTTGGGGGCAACGTGTCCGCCGACAGCGGCGGAGCTTTCGAGGATGGCGTGGCGAATCTCGCCGCAGAGCAGCGGAAGCTCGGCGCGGTCGAGAGCCTTGACGTCCTCGGGCGTTGTCGTTTGCGTAAGCAGCATCGTTGTGGGTTACTCCATGCGAATCGAGCGCCGGCGCTCCCTCGGCCGACACAATTGCACAAGACAGTCTCGCACATTTTGGCGTTTGATATGTGACGGCGGCGCGGTAATTCGACAACTGGTGGGGCAAAACGTTTTGTCCGATGCCATACTGATAGATTCGATGATGATTTTTTCAATACGTGCAGGCCGTGGCTTGCCGCCGTGAGCCGCTGGAAGGAGGCAGCATGTCCGATGCCGTTCGTGCCGAGAAAATCGCGCACGAGGTCGACGATGCCGCCCGCCAGCTCGCCCAGGCGGGCCGCTTGGACCTGACGCGCGAGTTTATCCAGCATGGCGACGTGACGGTCTATGCACATGTGACCTCGGTGGCACGGGCAAGTCTGTCCTTTGCCGAGCACTTGGGCCGTGTTGGCATTTCGATCGACCGTGCCTCGCTGCTGCGCGGAGCCTTGTTACACGATTACTTTCTCTATGACTGGCACGATCCCGATCCGAGCCATCGCCTGCACGGATTTCGGCATCCGTTTTTTGCCCTGGCGCGTGCCGAGGAAGATTTTGAGCTGACGTTGCGCGAGCGGAATATCATCGTGCGGCATATGTTTCCGCTGGTGCCCGTGCCGCCGACGTGTCGCGAGGCGTGGATTGTTTGCCTGGCGGATAAATGGTGCGCGCTGCGCGAGACGGCCGCCGGCCGTCTGCCGCGCAAGAACGAGGCGGACGATAGCGTGAGTAAAGCATCGAGTGAAAAGAGGAGAGGGTAGACGGTGGAAACCGCGATTGATATGGCATTTGACGGCGCGACGCTTGCCGCCTGCCCGCTTTCGGCACTGGTGCTCTCGTTCGCCTTCTACGGTTTTTGCGGTTGGGTATGGGAGTCGACAGTATGCGCCATGCTCAATCACGGACGCTTTGCCAACAGCGGCTTTTTGCTGGGGCCGTGCTGCCCCATTTATGGCGCGGGCGGCATTGCCTGCTGGCTGCTGTTGCGTGGGATTCCGGATGCCCCGAGCCAGTTTGTCGCTGCAGCGCTCGTATGCAGCGTGATTGAGTACAGCGTAGGCGTGCTGTTGGAAAAAACAACGGGCGCTCGCTTTTGGGACTATTCACACCTGCCGTTTAACCTGCACGGACGCATCTGTCTGTACTGGGCCTGCGCGTTTGGCTTGGGTGCGTTGTGTATTTGTCGTTTAGTGGAGCCGGCATTGCTGGGGCTGCTTGGCCATCTGCCGGTGCTGATTGTGCGGCTGTCCGCCTTTATCGTCGCGGTCGCGATGATGGTCGACGCGGCGTGCTCGTTGGCGAGCTGGCGGCGTCTGTCTGATCAGCTGGAGCGTGTCCGGGCCGACCTTGCCGACCGCATCAATGAGTCGCTTGCCGATGCCTCGGACTCAATGCTCGAACGTATTCCCGATTCTACGATTGACTCGGTGGCACAGACGCACATCCGTAGCCGTGCCGTTAACGCGTGGCTGGCCGAGCTGGGTGACGCCGCGCTCGATGCCCTGCGCGAGAAGGCTTCGATGCCGACGTTTATCGCGGATGGTGCTCGCGGCCTGGCGCTTTCCGCCCGCCGCGTGGCCGATGCCGCGCCGAACATGCCGCGTCCGTCGCTCAGTCGTCGCCTTGCCGGCAAGCGCATGAGCCGTCCGGTGCCAAGCGTGTCGCTCAGCCGACGCGACCTGCGCTTTTTCAATGCCTTCCCGCGCTTGCGCATCAACCGCTACGAGGGCGTCATCCGAGCTACCGACCTCCGCGACCGAGCCCGCGAGCTGTTCCGCCGCTAGCCGGGACGGGCGCGCTCACGGCTTCCTTGCTCGCGTATTTCCCGTCCGTTTCGCGTCCGTTGCCGCGCCGTTTCCAAGATTACGGCACCGTTTCCATTCGACAACGCAGCGTTTAACAACGCCGTATCTGGTCTACACCAGTTGCCCCTCGACCGCATTATGGGCGCCGACAACGTTCATGCGACCAAGGGAGAGCGAATGTACGATACGGGATCGACAACGTTTATGCTCGTCTGCACCATGCTCGTGTTTTTAATGACACCGGGCTTGGCGTTTTTCTATGGCGGCCTGTCCAGGCGCAAAAATGTCATCAACACCATGCTTATGTGCTTTGGCGCCATTGGCCTGGTTGGTGTGCTGTGGATTGTTGCCGGCTGGTCTCTGGCCTATGGCGGCGACGGTTCCAGCCCGTTTATTGGAGGCCTTGACCAGCTGCTGTGCCTGCCGGTACTCAACCAGGTGCTGCAGGCGGCCGAGGGCAATGCTGCGGACGGTGTCGTCTACCCTCAGATCATCAACATCGCCTTTCAGATGGCGTTTGCCATGATCACTGCTGCTATCGTCACGGGCAGCCTGGCCGGCCGCGTTAAGTTTGGTGCCATGACGGCCTTCCTGGGCATTTGGCTGCTTGTGGTCTATGCGCCGCTTGCCCACATGGTTTGGGGCGGCGATGGCTCCTTTATCGGTGACATTATCGGCGCACTCGACTTTGCCGGCGGCGACGTGGTGCACATCTCGTCTGGTCTTACGGGCCTGATTCTCTGCTTAATGCTCGGCCGTCGTCGCGGCTTTGGCATGGTGAGCTACCGTCCGCATAACGTGCCGTTTGTGGCGCTGGGAGCCGGCCTGCTTTGGTTTGGCTGGTTTGGCTTTAACGGCGGCAGCGAGTTCAAGGCCGACGCCGTGGCGGCACTTGCCATCCTCAACACCGTGACGGCCAGCGCGGCGGGCATGGTTTCGTGGCTTGCCGTCGAGCGCGTGCACACCGGTCGACCCACGCTGGTGGGCGCCAGCACCGGTCTGGTTGCGGGCCTTGTGGTGGTCACGCCGGGCGCGGGCTTTGTCGAGCCGTGGGCGGCGCTGGTCATGGGCCTGATCGTATCTCCCGTCTGCTACCTGGCCATCAGCCATCTTAAGACCAAATTTGGCTACGACGATGCGCTCGACGCGTTTGGCTGCCACGGCATCGGCGGCATCCTGGGCGGCGTGCTCACGGGGCTGTTCTGCGTGCCGGAGCTCTCGTGGACCGGTAAGGGCGGCCTGTTCTACACGGGCGATGTCTCGCTGCTCATCTCGCAGATCTTGGGCATTGTGGTGACGGTCGCTATTGTGCTGGTGCTCGATTTGGTGATCGCCGCGGTGGTCAAGGCGCTGTTCCACGGCAGCCTGCGTGTGGACGAGGCCGATGAGGCGCTGGGCTTGGATGCGAGTCAGCACGGCGAGAGCGCATATCCCTCCTTCTCGGGACTTGACTAGCGGCACGGCTTTCCCAGGCACCCGACCTTGCCCCTCAAACCGTCGCTTGCGTACCGAAGTACGCGGCGCTCCTCTTTCGGGGAAATCTCGGGCACCTGGAAAACCCGTGCCATGTGAAGGACAATCAATTTCTTTTATTAAAGAGAGGAATTCACTATGAAGAAGATTATGGCAATCGTTCGTGCCGAGAAGCTTGAGGTTCTTAAAGATGCGCTGTTTGCTGCCGATGTTCGTGGCATGACTATCAACCAGGTGCAGGGCTGCGGTGCGCAGCATGGCTGGAAGGAATACGTGCGCGGCAACGAGTTGCTTGTCAACACGATCCCTAAGGTGCAGTTCACGCTCATTTGCGCCGATGAGCATGTCGACGGAATTGTCGAGATTATCTGCAATGCTGCTCGCACCGGTGCCGTCGGAGACGGCAAGATCTGGGTCGAGCCGGTCGAGGAAGTCATCCGCATCCGCACCGGCGAACACGGCCCCGCCGCGGTGTAGAATCGACCGCCTACTATCCGCAACGTTAAAATGCTGCAATGAGGCACAAGACTTGCGTTGCGGATGGACGGATTATGGGTCGTAATAAATATCCCGAGGAGACGGTTGCGAAGATTCTCGACGCGGCGCTGGAGCTATTCTGCGCACAGGGTTATGAGGGGACGAGCATTCAAGATATCGTCGACCGCCTCGATGGCATGACCAAGGGTGCTGTCTATCATCACTTTAAGAGCAAAGAGGAGATTTTCAACGCCGCATTTGATCGGGCAATGGCTCCGATTGTTGAGCAACGTCGCTCAACGCTTGGTATCGGCAATATGACCGGAGCCCAAAAGCTCAAGCGACTGTACGCGCCCGAGTCTGTCGTTCCACAAATTGAGCTATGGGCACGCATGCATCCTGCGGCAGATCCGGTAAAAAGCTCGCGGCTACTGGCGATGCAGTACCAGGGCTCGTTCGACGAGTCGGCCGAGGGCTATCTCTTGCCAGTGATCGAGGAGGGCATCGCCGACGGCTCCATTGCGTGCAAATGCCCGCGCGAAGCGGCGGAGGCCGTATCGCTGTTGGCGAATCTTTGGCTGCTGCCATTGTTCCGTCCGCTCGAGCCCAAGGAGCGAATGCTCGCTCGCGCACAATGTTTGGCGCAGATGGCGGCCGCGGTGGGGCTCGATTTGGGTAATGAAGTGCTTCAGACAACGGCGCAGATTTGGGACGTATGGGACCGCGCCGGGTGGTAATATAGATACCAACGGTATGTAATTGATTTGTGAGGGTAGCCACGGCTGCCCTTTTCAAGTCGAAAAATACATACTGGCGGTATGTATAGGGGGCGGACTTATGGCTGGCCTGAGAGACGTCAGTGCCTCGTTGGAATCAAAAACAGTGCGGTCAATTAGACTCACGGAGCTTCTTGTTGCACAGTTGTGCGCGTATTCGATGTTGTCGGCACTGTGCTTTGCGTGCCCGCTTTACTTGTTCGATTGCAGCGGCTCGTCAACGTTATATGGCGCCGTCGCGGCGATAGCGTTCATACCGGGCGTGCTCGCGACTCCGGTTGGCGGAATCTTGGCGGATCGGGGGAGACATCGCGGGGTTCTTGTGGTGCTCGGCATTGTTCTGATGGCTGCATCGCTGTTGTTTATCCCCATGAAGCGGTCGCTGCCTCTTGCGGTTGTCGTGGCAGCAATGCTTTGCGTCCAATATGGCATCCAATCGCTGCTGAAGCCGATGCTTCAAATTGAGACGGTGCGCATGACGGGCCCAGAAAAGGTTGAGCGTGCCACTGCGTTGGTCTCGCAGATAACCATGGCGAGCAATATCTTGGGGCCTGTAGTCGGGACGGCAGTCTATGGGTGCTTCGGTATCGATGCTCTATGCGAAACCGCGGCGTTGACGTTTGCGATGTCAGCCCTGCTATTCGGGGGCGCGCTCAAGCGAAATGCCTCATCTGGAATGACAGGGGACAGTACGACTTGCTCGACATGCCGAAGCGATTTTCGGGAGTCGATTCGGTACCTGTTTCAAAACGAATCATTGCTCGTTGTGTTTTTGCTTGTGGCTATTTTGAACCTTGCGTTAGTTGGGTTAACGATTAGTGCTCCCGTTATTGTTGCAAAGCATCTCGGAATGCAGTCATCCTTTGTTGGGATTATTGAGGTGGCTATGGGCTTAGGTGGTCTTGTCGGCAGTGGTTTGGTCGGTATTTGGCCACATCGTTTTTCCTTCAAGGGCATATGTCGATATGTTGCGATGATTTGTTTTGGAGTCGTACCGATTATTGTCACACTACTGAGCGGTCCTGGTGAATTAGCATTTGCCGCGCTTGCGGCCGGCTCGGCATGGGTCATGGCGTGGGCAAGCATTACATCGGTCGAAATCGTTTCATTCGTTCAGCGGTCAGCGCCAAAGAAACTCTGCGGGAAAGTGCTGGCACTCGTTTATATGACGCTTTCCTGTGCAACGCCTATTGGCCAATTGATTTACGGACTCGCATATGATCGATGGACGCCGGCGATTGTATTCGCAGGCATGTTTGCGGTGCTGACGTTGACGACGGCGCTGTTTTATCGGCTGAAAAGTCGCTTATGGCGAATGTCTTAAGGCACTGGGGCACCGTGAATTTGTGGAGGCAGTGGCGCGTCGCGCCGTGACGGCATTGTTTGGGCATGCCTCTCCTTCGTCTACAATATCGTGCAGACGAAGGAGAGGCATGCCCATGATCAAGATGTTTGCGAGTGACTTAGACGGAACGCTGCTGAACGCCCTGCACGAGGCAGATGGGACCATCCGCCGCGCCATTCGCGAGCTGACCGAGGCTGGCCTGCATGTGGTTCCCGCGACCGGACGCTCAACGCTGCCGATCGGCGAGCATGGCTTTACGGGCCTGCCGCTTGACGCCTGCTGCTCCAATGGGTCCATCGTGCGCGACAGCCATGGTGAGGTGCTCAAGACCTGGACCATCGACCCGCAGATCACCGAGGAGCTGCTCAAGGAGTTTCCGGACATTTGCTTTGATTGCTCCACGCCCGATGGCATGTTCTCGAGCGGATCGTTTGAGATGCATCAGGCGGGCTTTAAAAAGGACAGCCCCATCAAGCGTATCGTGATGCGCGGCATGCGTGCGCGTGGCGGCTATCACGAGGAACAGTATTTCGACCAGTCGATCGGCGATATCTTGCGTCACGATGTATGCAAGATCAACTGCCGCGTGACCTCGCTCGAGCTGGAGCGCGACCTTAAGGCGTATTTGGCCGAGCGCTCGGACCGCGTGGTCAACGCACCGTTCGATCCGGTGATGTTCGAGATCACGGACGTGGCGTGCAACAAGGGCGAGAGTGTGGCCTGGCTGGCGGGCTACTACGGCATTGCCGAGGACGAGGTCGCGGTCTACGGCGACGGCGGCAACGACATTGCCATGCTCAAACGCTTCCGCCACAGCTACGCGACCAAAAACGCAAGCGATGCCGCCAAGGCCGCCGCGAGCGCGACCATCGGCAGCTGCATGGTCCACGCCGTCCCCAAACACATGCTCGCCACCATGCACAAGCAAAACTCCCGCACCGTCATCGAATAATGTGACAAAGGGACGCTCCCTTTGTCACATGGGAGATGCCGGCTTTTGGCGTATAGGACTGTTACGCTTTCGCCACCAACAAATTTCGAGTTATTCGGCCTGTCGGAGGTCGTTAAATGGCTAAAGATGCCCTCGCAGGAACATTCATCCCTCTAATGGTGTTTGATTCGGTGACGTAAGTGCGCAAATGGGCATGTATGCGCTCAAATAAGGACAAAAACTCTCAGATAATCCCGGTGGTGCATTTATGCAGAACCAGCAGCGTGGCCGAATAACTCGAAAAATGTAGGTAGCAGTTCGGCGACAAGCTCGGGTATGGCAAAGGAACTGTTCCTTCGCCATACCCGAGTTCCGATCTTCTGAAATGCGAACAAACATTCGCATATCTAACTGCGCTTTGATAGAATCGGTATCGTTGACGGCAGTTCCATGTGCCGGGCAGCGCCCTCCATCTGATGGGAGGTGATGCCCATGACCGATCTGATTGATTTCGTGAGACTTCTGACCGCTTTGGTCTCGTTCTCCACGGCGCTCGTCGGGCTTTCCGAGGCACTCAAGCAACGTTCGAAGCAACGTAAAAGGGGTCGCCGCCGCTAAGGCGTTGACCCCTTAATCCAAGCAACGGCGCTGCCCAGCTTTCCAGAACTTGGGCTGCCGTCGACACTATTCTACCCACGAATGACATTTTGAACAATCGGCAATGCCGCTCCAAAAGCCAGGCACAACTGGCACAACCTAGGCGGTCGCTGAATGTGACAAAGGGGCAGCCCCTTTGTCACATCCCAAATATTGCCTTTACGTGTTGATACACACGGTGTGCAATAATACTCGCACTGTGCAATAGCGCACAGGCTGAGTAACAAGGAGGACGCTTGTCCCAGCTCGAGAAATGCGATCGCCGGTCCCTTCGCTCACAGCGTGCCCTTCGCCAGGCACTTGCCAGCGAACTTGCCGAAAGCGGCGACCTTTCGCGCATTAATGTCGCGTCGCTCACCGAGCGCGCTGGCCTTACGCGCCGCACGTTCTATTCGCACTACCGCGATATTCCCGACTTTATCAATCAAATCGAGGACGGCTTGCTGGCCGAGATCCGTGAGCGGGTGGAGCTTATCACCGCAGCTCAATTACCTGATCTTTACCGCAACATCGACGAGCTCGAGCCGGCACCCGGTTCGGTTGAGCTGCTTCGCTATCTTGCGGCTAATCGCGACCTTATCGGGGCCTTGCTGGGCCCGGGCGGCGACCCCGCCTTTATTAAAAAGATCATCGACACCGCGCGTGAGGCTGTGGTGCCGCGTGCGCAGACGGGCATCTTGGGCCTGGCGCTGGGCACGTTCTTTGACTACTACGTCACCTATGTCGTAAGTGCCGAGGTCGGCATGATCCAACGTTGGTTTGAGCGTGACCTTTCCGAATCGCCCGAGACCATGGCGCGCATCATGACGGTTATCGCCTTTGTGCGCCCCGGCGACCTGTATGGCCAACCCATCGATATCAACGTGCCGGAATACGGCCTGAAGTTATTGAACCTGCAGCTCGAGGACGCGGTCGACACCACCGCAACCGTCGAGTCCAACAACTAAGAGGAGAGACAGATGAGCAAACTCGTCGAGGGCATTAAGGACCGCGTGGTCGCTGCCGCACGCGAGGCCGCGCCCGCCGTGGTGGATGTCGCGCAGAAGGCCGCGACCGCGGCTGCCGAGAAAGTTGCCGAGGCAGTTGCCGATGCCAAGAACGTGGCAGGGGAGACGCTTGCCGCCGACGCAGCCACGTCCGCCGCTACCGAGCCCGCAGTCGCCACCGCCGCCCACGCCCCCGAAGGCGCGATCTTCAACCCCGAGAACGCTCGCGGCAACCTGCACCTGGGCATCGACGTGGGCTCCACCACCGTTAAGCTCGCTGTGCTCAACGACGACAACCAGATTGTCTACGCCAAGTACCAGCGCCACCACACCGACGTCCGTGCCTGCGCCCGCGACCTGTTCGAGGGTGCTGCGACCGTGCTGCCGACGGCCCAAATGACCTGCGCCATCACCGGTTCGGGCGGCCTGCTGCTGTCCCAGTGGCTCGACCTGGAGTTTGTCCAGGAGGTCATCGCCAGCAAGCGTGCCGTCGAGACCCTCATCCCGGCCACCGATGTCGCCATCGAGTTGGGCGGCGAGGACGCCAAGATCATCTACTTCGATAACGGCATCGAGCAGCGCATGAACGGCACCTGCGCCGGCGGTACGGGCGCCTTCATCGACCAGATGGCAACCCTGCTGCACACCGACGCGAGCGGCCTCAACGAGCTCGCGGCCAACGCCACCACCATCTATCCCATCGCCAGCCGCTGCGGCGTCTTTGCCAAGACCGACGTCCAGCCGCTGCTCAACGAAGGCGCCCGCCCCGAGGACGTCGCCGCCTCCATCTTCCAAGCTGTCGTGACCCAGACCATCTCGGGCCTGGCGTGCGGCCGCCCCATCCGCGGCAACGTCGCCTTCCTGGGCGGCCCGCTGCAGTATCTCTCCGAGCTGCGCCACCGCTTCTACCTCACGCTCAACCTGGACGAGGATCA
>UMEP01065482.1_pt1 | contig 22158 bp, 20 predicted proteins | sample 1964771 | NCBI WGS metagenome assembly UMEP01 (sample SAMEA4836022, study PRJEB28245) | human gut metagenome | biome: gut microbiome; material: fecal sample | place: Denmark | collected 2008 | reverse complement strand
TACAAATCACGTGCTCTGGCCAACTGAGCTAAAGAGGCAATTTTGCAGCCGTTCGCGCTATACCGTGTGCGAAACGGCTGCAAATTTAGGCATTTATTTCATTCCCGCAAAATTTTTGCAGGTTTTTTATTTATTACGTATTTTTTCCTTGTACTTAACCAGTTGTTTTTCCAAAGCTTCCAAACATAAGTCTACCGCCTCTTCAAACGTATCACAAACCTTGTTCGCATACAATTCGCCATTGGGAACTAAGACCTTCACTCCGGCTTCCTTGTTTTCGGCTGTTTCTGGTTTAACTACCTTTAATGACACCTCTACTTTCTGTATATCATCATAAAATCGCTCCAACTTCGCAGCTTTCTTTTGGATAAAAGCCTGCAATTGCTCTGATGCGTCAAAGTGAATTGATTGAATTCTAATTTCCATACATACCTCCTTTTCTTTAAGCCCGAGGATGGGCCTGGTTATACACTTTTTTAAGCTCTTCGAAAGTCGTATGCGTGTAAATCTCGGTAGTAGCCAAGCTTTCGTGCCCCAGTAATTCCTTAATCGCTCCAAGTTCTGCTTCATGATTCAGCATGCTTGTCGCAAAGGTATGCCGCAGCACATGCGGACTCCGTTTTTTCACAGTCACCACCTTCGAAAGGTTTCGCGTTACAATTTTCCTCACGATATTAGGATAAAGCCGCCCACCCGTCTTACGGACAAAAAAAGCGCCCGACCGAACCGAAACCGATTCATCCCGTTGCTTCACATAAGCTTCCATCTCCACCCGTAATTCTTCGCCAAAAGGAATCAGACGTTGCTTGTTACGTTTACCGGTAACTTTAATCACCGATGCCGCAAAATCAACATCTCCGTCGTCGAGGCCTATCAGTTCCGAAAGTCTCATGCCTGTGGCATAAAACATAGCAATAACCAAATGATCACGACAACCTTCAAATCCTTCTCCAAAATCCTCATCATCCAGCAATCGGTTCATTTCACTTTCCTTCACGAAAACGGGCAGGTTTTTCTTGTTTTTAGGCCCCGTTATCTTACGCAACGGATCCACTTTCACCTCTCCCTTCCTCAGAAGATACTTATAATACGACCGAAGCGAGCTGAGCTTACGGTTCACAGAAGTCGTCGCATAGCCGAGGTTCATCAAATGAATCATCCATTCGCGAACAACGTCCACCACCACTTCCGAAGGAGACTGAAGACCGACATCTTCTCCGCCAAACTCCTGAAACTGACGGATATCCTCACCGTAAGCCTTTACGGTATCATCAGAATAGTTCCGCTCATAACGGAGATAATCGAGAAAAGAGTCTGTCAGCAACATATCGCTACATAACTAAATGTGCAACGAATGTATGAAAAGAATTCAATAATTCAAAGGATTTTACGAATTATTAATCTTCTACTTGCTGAAGTTTCTGAACGTAAACGGCACGCTCTTTCTTAAGTCTTTTAATAACAGACGGTTTGTCAAACTGCTGTCTGCTTCTCAACTCTTTTACGATGCCAGTCTTTTCAAATTTACGTTTGAATTTCTTCAGCGCTTTCTCAATGTTTTCGCCTTCTTTTACAGGTACTACAATCATTGTTTTTAATTAATTAAAAAGTTAATGTTTAAAAATCTCACGATTAATTCGAGCCGCAAAAGTACACATATTTTCTTGATTCACAAAAAACTTTCTGCAAAATCTTAGCAAACAGACAGATATTCTTTTCTTTAGCTATCTTTACATGGGGCTATCAACAACAAGAAAAAATCTCAAAAACGGCGTAAAAGTTTGCACCGTCCGCGTTCTTTATGTACTTTTGATAATCGTAATGCCTGCTTTAGACTGGCATTACGATCCCCACACAATCATACATCTTTTATATAGTGAATTATGAACGACACCATTAAAGAACGCATCCAGACTCTCCGCGCATGGATGAAACAGACGGGGATAGAAGCATTCATCATCCCCAGTACAGACCCGCACCTGAGCGAATACGTAGCCCCCCACTGGCAGAGTCGAGAATGGATTTCCGGTTTTACCGGCTCGGCAGGTACCGTAGTGGTTACCGAGAACGAAGCCGGCTTGTGGACCGACTCGCGCTACTTCCTGCAAGCCGCCCAGCAGCTGGAAGGTACCGGCATCGACCTCTATAAGGAGATGCTGCCCGAAACGCCTTCCATCCCCGCTTTTCTATCCGAACAATTAAAAAAGGGACAAAGTGTAGGCATCGACGGCAAGGTATTCGCTACCGACGCAGCCCGATCACTCCAAAAAGAACTGGAAAACAACGGAATAACACTCAAATGCACCGCTGATCCGATGGAACAGATATGGGACGGGCGACCGGAAATGCCACAAGCCCCGGCCTTTATCCACGACACGAAATATGCCGGACATACCTGTGCCGAGAAACTGGAAGCCATACGTGCCGAGATGAAGAAAGCCAAAGCCGACAGCTTGCTGCTCTCTGCCCTCGACGAAATAGCATGGACCCTGAATCTGCGCGGCAGCGATGTGCACTGCAATCCAGTCGTTGTCAGCTACTTGCTGATTGGAGAAAACGAAGCGCACTACTTTATCAACTCGCAAAAGGTAACACCCGAAGTAGCTGCACACCTGCATGAAGCGGGTGTATCACTACACACCTACCAGGAAATCGAGTCCTACCTCGCCCAACTGCCGGCAGAAAACCTGATGCTGGAGCCGGGCAAAACCAACTATGCCGTACGCTCGGCCATTCCCCAGCAATGCCGCGTCATCGAAGCCCCCTCGCCCGTTGCCCTGCTGAAAGCCGTGCGCAACGAGCAAGAAGTAGCCGGCCTGCACCAGGCCATGCAACGCGACGGCGTAGCACTGGTGAAGTTCCTAAAGTGGCTGGAAGAAGCAGTTCCTCAAGGTAAGGAAACGGAAATCAGCGTGGACAAGAAACTGCATGAGCTGCGTGCCGCCCAACCGCTCTACATGGGCGAGAGTTTCGACACCATCGCCGGGTACGGAGCTCACGCAGCCATCGTCCACTACGAAGCCACACCCGAAACAGACATTCCGCTGGAGCCCCGCGGCTTCCTGCTGCTCGACTCGGGCGCACAATACCTGGACGGTACCACGGACATTACCCGCACCATCGCCCTCGGCCCGCTGACCGATGAAGAAAAGACCGACTACACCTTAATATTAAAGGGACACATCGATCTGGCTATGGCTGTCTTCCCCGAAGGCACGCGTGGCGCCCAGCTCGACGTACTGGCCCGCATGCCCATCTGGCAGCACCGCATGAACTTCCTGCACGGCACGGGGCATGGCGTAGGCCATTTCCTCAACGTACACGAAGGCCCGCAGAGCATCCGCATGAACGAGAACCCCGTCACCCTACGCCCGGGTATGGTCACCAGCAACGAACCGGGCGTTTATAAGGCCGGCAGCCACGGCATCCGCACGGAGAACCTGGTGCTCACCGTTCCTGCAGGCGAAGGCCTGTTCGGCCGTTACCTGAAGTTCGAGACCGTCACCCTCTGCCCCATCTGCACTCGTGGCATCGTCCGCGACCTGCTGACTCCGGCAGAAATAGACTGGCTGAACCAGTACCACCGCACGGTGTACGAGCAACTCTCCCCCAGCCTCGACGAAGACGAACGGCTGTGGCTGGAGAAGGCTTGCAAGGCAATTTAATTTAACCTTTAACCCCTAAAGAAAAATGGCATTAATCAAATCAGTAAGAGGCTTTACGCCCGAAATAGGAGAAAACTGCTACCTGGCCGACAACGCCACCATCGTAGGCGACGTGAAGATGGGCCGCGACTGTAGCGTATGGTTCAACACCGTGTTGCGCGGCGACGTCAACTCCATCCGCATCGGCAACGGTGTGAACATACAGGACGGCAGCGTGCTGCACACGCTCTACGAGAAATCGACCATCGAAATAGGCGACCACGTGTCCATCGGCCACAACGTCACCATCCACGGCGCCACCGTGAAGGACTATGCCCTTGTCGGCATGGGCGCTACCATCCTCGACCACGCCGTCGTGGGCGAAGGCGCCATCGTAGCCGCCGGCTCGCTGGTACTGAGCAACACGGTCATCGAACCGGGCAGCATCTGGGGCGGCGTACCCGCCAAGTTCATCAAGAAGGTGGACCCCGAACAGGCCAAGGAACTGAACCAGAAGATTGCGCACAACTATCTGATGTACGCCAGTTGGTACAAAGAGTGAGACGCTCCCAAAGATGGTCCTCTCACCCAGTGCTTCCTCACCCCCTGACGAAGCACTTTGTTACCCCCTCATAAAGCACTTCCTCACGACCTCATGCAGCACGGCATGAAGTGGTGAGGAAGTGCTCTGTTATAGAGAGTATGTAAAATACCGATTATTTCAGGACCTCTACTGCACGTTGGATGCGGCGGATAGTCTCCTCCTTACCCAACAGTTCGGTGATATCGAACATGTGCGGACCCTTGCATTCGCCTACGACGGCCAGACGGAAAGCGTTCATCACGTTGCCCATGTGGTAGCCCTTCTCCGTGATCCAGCCGATGACGATGTCTTCGGACGGCTTTGAGCTGAAGTCGGCGATGCCGCGCAACACTTCCACCAGCTCGCCCATGATGCGGGGCGTGTCTTCGGACCAGCGTTTCTTTACGTCCTTCTCGGCATAAGCCTCGGGAGCCACGAAGAAGAAGCGTGCCTGATCCCAGAGTTCCTTCACAAAGTTGACGCGGCCCTTGACGAGCGACACGACGCGGGTCAGGAACTCGTCGCTGTATTGTGCCACGTCTACGCCATTGGCTGCCAGTACAGGCTTGAACAGCTCGGCGATTTCGGCGTCGGGTTTCTGGAGAATGTATTCGTGATTGAACCAGATACCTTTCTTATAGTCGAACTTGGCACCGGCCTTGCTGCAATGGCTCAGGTCGAAGAGCTTCACCAGTTCGTCCATCGACATCAGTTCCTGGTCGTTGCCGGGATTCCATCCCAGCAGGGCGAGGAAGTTGATGACAGCCTCGGGCAAGTAACCGGCCTCGCGGTAGCCCGAAGACACTTCGCCGGTCTTGGGGTCGTGCCATTCCAAGGGGAAAACGGGGAAGCCCAGACGGTCGCCGTCGCGCTTGCTCAGCTTGCCGTTACCTTCGGGCTTCAGCAGCAGGGGCAGGTGGGCGAACTGAGGCATCGTATCTTCCCAGCCGAAAGCACGGTAGAGCAGCACATGCAGCGGAGCCGAAGGCAACCACTCCTCGCCGCGGATGACGTGGGATACCTCCATGAGGTGGTCGTCCACGATATTGGCCAAGTGATAGGTAGGCAGCTCGTCGGCCGACTTGTAGAGCACCTTGTCGTCGAGGATGGAAGAGTTGATGACCACTTCGCCACGGATGAGGTCGTGGACATGCACGTCTTCATTCGGCTCAATCTTAAAACGTACGACATATTGCTTGCCCTCGGCGATCAGCGCATCTACTTCTTCCTTCGGAAGAGTCAGCGAGTTGCGCATCTGCAGGCGGGTAGAAGCGTCATACTGGAAGTTGGCCACTTCCTTGCGCTTAGCCTCCAGTTCTTCGGGCGTATCGAAAGCGATATAGGCTTTTCCTGCATCGAGCAGCACCTGGACGTACTTCTTGTAAATGTCGCGACGTTCGGACTGACGGTAGGGACCGTGGTCACCACCAAAGCTGACACCCTCGTCGAAAGGAATACCAAGCCACTTGAACGACTCCAGGATATATTCTTCAGCCCCCGGAACGAAACGGTTGCTGTCGGTGTCTTCGATACGGAAAATAAGATCACCTCCATGCTGACGCGCAAAAAGGTAATTATACAACGCGGTGCGCACACCGCCGATGTGCAAAGCGCCCGTCGGACTCGGGGCAAAACGGACTCTGACTCTTCTTTCTGCCATAATCTTCCTTACTTTATGAATATTTTAGGCGGCAAAATTAAGCCTTTTTTTCCACATGATTGTTTTTTTTTGTACTTTTCGCAAAAATTTCAACCGATATGAACAAAAGCAGTGAAAAAAAACACTCCGTTTATAGAGATTTGCTATACAAAGCCCTTCTTTTCATCGGTACGGTAGCGGTCATCGTCTACTTCCTGCCCCGTGACGGGAAGTTCAACTATCAGTTTGACATCAACAAACCCTGGAAATACGGCCAGCTGATAGCTACCTTCGACTTTCCGATCTACAAAACGGACGACGTGGTCAGACACGAGCAGGACAGTATCCTGGCCCGCTTCCAGCCCTACTATCAGAAGGACAAGAATATCGCGACTGAAGCCCTGAAAAAACTGAAAAAGGACTACCAGAACCGCCTGCACGCCCCCTATCTGACAGCCGACTACCTGCAATATATCGAAAAGAAACTGACCGAAGTGTACCAGGCAGGCATCCTGTCGTCCGAGGCAATGGCAACGTTGCAAAAAGACAGCACGCGAAGTATTATGACCGTGAACGACAAAATCGCACAGCAGCAAGGAACTGACAAACTGTATACCGTCAAATCGGCTTATCACTACATCCTGACGGCCGACTCTCTGCACTACCGTCCCCACGTTCTGCGTCAATGTTCCCTGAACGACTACTTGAACATCAACCTGACCTTCGACGAACAGCGTACGGACGCAGCCCGCAAGGAAATGCTGGAAAACTACTCGTGGGCCAACGGCATCGTACTGAGCGGACAGAAAATCATCGACCGTGGCGAAATTGTCAGCCCGGAAACCTACAATATTCTGGAAAGCCTACGCAAAGAGTCCATCAAACGCAGTGCATCAGCCGGACAGAACCGCCTGACACTGCTGGGACAGATACTCTACGTCAGCATCTTCATGCTGTGCTTCATGCTTTACCTCGACCTGTTCCGCAAGGACTACTACAACCGGAAAGGAAGCCTGTCGCTGCTCTTTGCACTGATGATGTTCTACTGCGTGGTAACCTCGATCATGATGGCATACAACCTGTTCAATGTCTACATCCTTCCCTATGCCATGCTGCCGGTCATCATCCGTGTATTCCTCGATTCGCGAACAGCTTTCCTGACGCACTGCATCACCATCCTGGTATGTTCCATCTGCCTCCGCTATCCGCATGAATTTATCCTGCTGCAGATAACCGCCGGCCTGGTAGCCATCTATAGCCTGAGGGAACTGTCACAACGCTCACAGCTGTTCAAGACAGCCGTGCTGGTCATACTGACCTATGCCGCCCTCTATTTCGCTTTCGAGATGATTACGGAAAACGACTTGTCGAAGGTGAACGGACGGATGTATATCTACTTCATCATCAACGGCATCTTCCTGCTCTTCACCTATCCGCTCCTATTCGTACTGGAAAAAACATTCGGCTTTACCTCGAACGTGACGCTGGTCGAACTGTCCAACATCAACAATCCGCTGCTGCGCCGCATGTCCGAAACCGTGCCCGGCACCTTCCAGCACTCCATGCAAGTGGCCAACCTGGCTGCCGAAGCCGCCAACTGCATCGGTGCCAAGAGCCAGCTGGTGCGTACCGGCGCTCTCTACCACGACATCGGCAAGATGGAGAACCCCGTGTTCTTCACCGAAAACCAGCGGGGAGGTATCAATCCGCATAAGAACTTGAACTACGAACAAAGTGCGCAAGTAGTCATCAGCCACGTTACCGGCGGCGTGAAACTGGCCGAAAAAAACAACCTGCCCAAGGTCATCAAGGACTTCATAACAACCCACCACGGCAAAGGGAAAACCAAATATTTCTACATTTCGTGGAAGAACGAACACCCTGGAGAAGAGCCAGACGAAGCCATGTTCACCTACCCCGGTCCGAATCCTTTCACCAAGGAACAAGCCATTCTGATGATGGCCGACTCGGTAGAGGCCGCTTCGCGCAGCCTGCCCCAGTATGACGAAGAAAGCATCAGCAACCTGGTGGAGAAAATTATCGACTCTCAGGTAGCCGAAGGGTACTTCAAGGAATGCCCCATCACCTTCAAGGATATCGCCACCGTGAAGGAAGTGTTCAAAGAGAAGCTGAAGACTATCTATCACACGCGCATCAGCTATCCCGAACTGAAAAAGCAAGAAGAGAAAAAGTAAAAAACCTAACCCCATAGAGCCATGAAACCTACTGCCAAAGAAGAACAACGCGCCCTGCGCTTCCTGCAACAGAGCCAGCTGACACCGGAGCAAATAGCCGGATTCAGCTTCATGCAACGGCATACGCCCGAACCCGACCGCCACAGCCCGGCCAACGTTTATGGCCCCGGCATCCTGACCTTACGGCTGAAGTCGGGTGAAGAAAGAATACGGATCGTCCATCTGCGCAACCACCCGACGGCTCTGATACGTACTCTGATAAGCCGCGGTATCAGTTTCGACAATCATCCAGTCGACACAGGAAATAGTACAAGGCCAACAGGCACTACCGTCTACCGCCGCATGTCACTCTACATGTTCTGGTATTTCGTACTGTTCGTTCTCTGCCTCAGCATAGCTTTCTATACCCTGAACATCGAACAATGGACAGGCATTGTGCTGCCCGTTCTCTTTTTCGGCATGAGCCTCTACAGCATCTACTTGCTCCAGGTGCGTTTCTGCTACCTCCGACTGGAAACCGACCGCCTGACCGTAATCAGTGCGGGACGCGAAATCCATTATGCCTACAGCGACCTGCTGAAAGTGAACTTCGACTTCGCCCGCGAACCGAACGCCACACATGTCATGGAAGTGATGGACAAGACATATCGCTACCGTCTCTTCTACATCGGCCGTGTACCCCGCACACAGCTCAACGAGATTGCCGAACGGCTCCGTCAGGCAGGCATCGACGCCACATGCAGCCTCAACGACGAAAAGCGGCATTACCACGACGTATACCACGGATAATTGAGAATGGATAATTGAGAATTGAAAATTATTAGTAAAAGGGGGAGTCTTCCATTATCCATTATCAATTCTCCATTATCAATTCTTCATTATCAATTCCTCAAGCAGTCCCGCACAGGCATCTTCCAGCAGGTCGAGCACATACTCGAAACCTTCTGCACCACCGTAATAGGGGTCGGGAACGTGATCAGCCTCAGTAAAGCGGGTACAAAAGTCAGTCATGCGACAAATCTTCCGTTCTGCTTCGACCGAAGGAGCACGTTCTTTCAGGTCTTCGATATTGCGGTCGTCCATACCAATGATAAGGTCGAAATCATCGAAATCGCTGGTACGAATGGGACGCGAACGATGCACTAGGTTGTAACCGCGGCGGGCAGCATGCGCACGCATCCTCGGATCGGGCAATTCGCCCTGATGATAACTCAGGATACCGGCAGAGTCAATCACAAACTCATCGGAACACCCGGCCTCCTCTACCAGATGTTTCATTACTCCTTCGGCAGACGAAGAACGACAGATGTTTCCCAGGCAGACAAACAGGATACGGTGTTTCTTTGAAGAAGCCAAGTCTTTCTTTTCCATAGTTTCCATATTAAATTCAGATACCTAAATACTGTTTAAACCGCATTACGTCATCATTCAGGATAAGCGCCTCGGGAAAATCTGCCTCACGAATGAGCTCTGATACGTATTCGTAATTGGCAATATCGAACGAAATGTGGGCATCACTTCCTAAAATGACAGGTACTTCGTACCGCTTGCACAGACGAAGGATTTCCAGATTATTGGGACGGGCCTCCTCCTTGTGACGGCAAGGCTTCAGGGAACTGTTGTTGATCTCGAGCAGTGTGTGATATTCTTTCGCCGCAAGGACAATAGGTTCGAACAGCAAATGGGCCGTTCCGTCGCCGGGATGGCTGATAATATGAACATAGGGATTGGCTATCGCCCGCAGCATGCCTTCCGTATTCTCCTCGGGCGTTCCCGGACGGTAACAGAGCGAATGGATGCCGGCAATGCGCAGATCGAGTTTCTTCAGGTGTGTCTCGTCCAGGTCGAGTCGTCCCTCCGTATCAAGGATGTTGATTTCCGCCCCCAGCAACAACTCAATCCCATACATACGTCTGGGCACGACATGCAGGTTACGGAAATAAATCAGGTCACAAGTACCAGGAATGCCGGGCGTATGCTCGGTGATGCCCAGCAGTTCCAGTCCCTTGTCGGCCGCAGCCTGCGCCATCTCCTGCAGCGTGCTGAAGGCATGCCCGCTGGCCAACGTATGCGTGTGTACGTCTAATGCTATCTTCATATCTATATCCTAAATTATATTCTACATCGGGTCGACATCGTAATAAACAATGAGCGACTTGAAACGGTCTTCGGACACCATCTCCTGTTGTACCTGCACCAGCAACTGCCGTGCACGTGCCATCGGAGCATTCGTTTCTATCTTGAGGACAATCTTGCGAATGAACAGCGTCTGTATGCGGGCCACAGGCGGTTTGTCCGGTCCCAGCACCCGTGCACCAAAGACAGCACGCAGCTTGGCAGCCATCGTCTGTGCCATGACGTCGAGCAGTTGCTCGTTGCGGTGTTTCAGGTAAACATATACCAACCGGTAGTAAGGCGGATAGCGGAACAACTGCCGCTCGGCCAGCTGCCCGGCCACCATCCCCTCGAAGTCGTTGTGCATCACCTGCGGAATGATGGGATGATCGATACTCTTGGTCTGCAATACCACCCGCCCACGCTTGTTCTTGCGTCCGGCCCGCCCGGCCACCTGTGCCATCAGCTGGAAGGCACGCTCGTAGGCGCGGAAATCGGGATAGTTCATCATGGTATCGGCATTGAGGATACCTACCACGCTGACGTGGTCGAAGTCCAGTCCCTTGGACACCATCTGCGTGCCGATAAGGATGTCTGTCCGTCCTTGCTGGAAGTCGTGGATAATGCGTTCATAGGCCGTACGGGTACGGGTAGTATCCAGGTCCATGCGAGCTACGCGAGCCTCTGGGAAGATAGCTTTCACGTCGTCTTCAATCTTCTCCGTACCAAAGCCACGGTTGCGCAGGTCCACTCCCTCGCAGGCAGGACACTGACGGGGCACAGGCTGCGTGTAACCGCAGTAATGGCAGGTCAGCTGGTTGAGCCCCTTATGGTAGGTGAGGCTGACGTCGCAGTTTTTGCATTTGGGTACCCAGCCGCACGTATGGCACTCGATCATCGGTGCAAAGCCGCGGCGGTTCTGGAAGAGGATGACCTGCTCCTTCTGCTCCAGCGCCTCGCGTACGTATTGCAACAGCAGGGGTGAGAAGGGACCATTCATGCGCTTCTTGCGTTGCAGTTCCTTGATGTCAACAGGGATGATTTCGGGCAGCTGGATTTCTTTGTAGCGTTCCTTCAGCTCTACTAGTGCATATTTACCACCCTCAGTGGCATTGTACCAGCTCTCCACACTGGGCGTAGCAGTACCCAGCAAGGTCTTGGCCCCGCACATAGAGGCCAGCACGATGGCCGCATTGCGGGCGTGGTAGCGGGGAGCGGGATCTTGCTGTTTATAGGTATTCTCGTGTTCCTCGTCGACGATGACCAGTCCCAACCGCTGGAAGGGCAGGAAGAGGGACGAGCGCACGCCGAGGATAATGTCATAGGGATCCTGAGAAAGTTGCTTCTGCCATACCTCTACTCGCTCAGCATCGGGAAACTTGGAATGATAGATGCCCAGCCGGCTGCCGAAGACCCGCTTCAGGCGCTCGGTTATCTGGGTGGTCAAAGCAATTTCAGGCAGCAGATAAAGTACTTGCTTGCCTTGACGGACCGCCTCATCAATGAGGTGGATATAGATTTCGGTCTTGCCGCTGGACGTGACTCCGTGGAGCAGGCAGACATTCTTTTCGCGGAACGAAGCACGGATTTCGTCGAAAGCCCGTTGCTGATGTACATTCAATTCATTGAGGGACATCACAGCTTGTGAAACAGTTTCCAGTCGCCCAACCTCCTGTTGATAGACCTCGAACACGCCTTTATCCACCAACCCGCTAAAAACAGCAGGAGTAGTGCCCGAACGTTTCAGCAGCTCGGCTTTGGAAACTTCCTTGACCTCTCTTCCTCCCAGACAGCCGGAGAGTTCGATATACTTCATCAGCAGGTCCAGCTGCTTGGGCGCCCGGCGTTGCAGTTCGTCGAAGAAGAAATGCAGCCGCCGTTCGTTACGCGCCGCTTCCGTAAGGCGCACACGTGTCTCGGTTTTGGGCTTGTAGGTGCGCTTCAACTCTTCCTTTACAAAAAGAGCATCTTTCTCGAGCAATGACTTCACTACAGCAAGAATGTTCTTCAAACCGCTTTCCTTTTCCAGCCTAGTCACCGTTTGTTCGGGTTCGACAGCCAACAGGTCCAGCACTTTCTGTTCGCGCTCGGATAACGGTTCTGTAGCTTCGAAGTCTGGATTGTACTCCACTACAGTTTCGCTCTCCAGCTTCAACCCCGACGGCAAGGCTGCCTTGTAGACATCGCCCTGCGTACAGAGATAATAGTCGGCCAGCCACTCCCAAAACCGAAACTGTAAAGGCACCAGAATGGGGTGTTCGTCGAGTACAGCCGACACCTCCTTCACTTCGTATTCCTGTGGCTTCAGGTAATGCACATTGCGCACAATACCCGTATAGAATTTCTTCCGCCCAAAGGATACTACTACCCGACAGCCTATCTGCACCTGTCCGTCCATCTCAGGCGGCAAAGCATACGTGAAATAGGCCTGCAGAGGCAATGGCAATATGACATCGACAAATTTTTCCATCGTGAGTGCAAAGATACGACAAAAAAACAGCGCCACCAATCAAAAAGATTAGCAGCGCCATTGACTTATCAAACTAATTGTCTATTCTAAAACAGATATGCTAATGAGATTTGCCAGGTTTTAGTTTTTCCACTGACAAAATCATCCTTTATTGCCTTCAACGCTTCACCCGTCGAGAAACTGTCTCCCAATGGGATCTGATAATTAAAGCCTATCTGCAAATGCTGAAATAACTTCAAACCGGCACCAAGATTAACACCTACCTGAGCTTTCTTGGATTCTATGGCTTTTTCTTCATCCAATGTATTACCTAATACTTTTAGCTTCGCATCCTTAAAATTAAAGAAGAAATCAGGACCCGCAGCCACATAAATGCCCAAAAGGCTACCTAATCCAATAGTATATTTCAGATTAACAGGAATCTCAATACCTTGCTGCTTAGCATCCACAGTCAATGTTTTTGAACCATCTATCACATCAAGTTCCTTACCACGCTGTGAATACATTACAGCGCCATCGATACCCAAACCGATAACAGGTATTGTAAATTCGGCCATCGGACCAATAAAGAAACCGGTACTATTATCTTTATTGCCGTCAAATCCACCGTTCCAGTCAATCTTCGACATATTCACACCACCTTTCACACCCCATTTAAGCTGAGCCTGAGCAGGCGTAGCCAATGCCAAACAGCACACAGCTACTAATAAAATACTAAAAACCTTTTTCATATTCTTTCATTTAAAGTTTTGGGCAAATATATGTAAAATATTCCACGAAAAGAGTACAATCTAACAGAAAACTACTACCTTTGCACGACCAAACCAAGGAAAGATGCCGGAGTGGTCGATCGGGCCGCACTCGAAATGCGGTGAACGGGCAACTGTTCCCAGGGTTCGAATCCCTGTCTTTCCGCTAAAAAGGATGTAAGTCTCACTACAAGATTTGCATCCTTTTTTCTTCATAAACATCATACACCATGAAAATGTTCATTATCGCCGCCCTGACGGCTATTTTTTTAACAATTCACGGATGCCATCCTACCTCAGACTGGCAAACACAACTACGTACGGAGCTCCAGACTTATACAGACACATTGGATGCACAAATCGGTATCGCTCTCTTGCTGGAAAACGGAGACAGCCTGACACTCAACAACCGCCAACACTACGAAATGATGAGTGTATTCAAGTTCCATCAGGCACTGGCCGTATGCAACTATCTACACCACCACAACCAATCACTCGACACCTTGCTCCACATCACACCCGACGATTTGAAGCCCAATACCTGGAGTCCGCTCAGAGACAGATATCTGCAAGAAGAGCTGGTGGACGGAATGGATATCAGTGTCCGAAACCTATTGGAATACACGCTGCAGCAAAGTGACAACAATGCCTGTGACATTTTGTTCGACCGTCTCGTATCGCCTGCCGAGACAGACCGTTTTATCAGAAACCTGGGACTGACAGAAGATTTCGGCATTGCCTATACCGAAGCAGAGATGCAGAAAGACCATCACCTCAGCAAAGGCAACTGGAGTACACCTTATGCAGCAGCCAGCCTCTTGAAACACTTTCTGGAAACCGATCTCATAAAGGAGCCTTACAAGGCTTTCATAAAGGAAACAATGACCAGTTGCCAGACCGGCATGAAACGACTTCCCGCCCCACTACATGATACGAAAGCCATTATTGGCCACAAGACCGGTAGCGGATATACCACGGCAGACGGCCGTATTGGAGCGACCAACGACCTCGGATTCATCGCCCTTCCCGATGGGACTCGCTATATCCTGGCCGTTTTTGTAAAAGATTCGGGATACAATGCCACACAAACGGAGGAAATCATCGGACAAATATCCAAAATCGTATTCAACCACCTGCAAAAATATTGATTACTCACCATGATACAAATCAGAAAGACTCAACCAGAAGACATAGACCACCTGATGAACATCTTTGAACAGGGTAAACGCATCATGCGTAAAAGTGGGAACCTGAAACAATGGACGGGAAGTTATCCCAGCCGAGATTTAATAAAAAAAGATATCGAAGCCGGTCACAGCTATGTCTGTCTGGACGAAAAGGGAGATATCATCGGGACCTTTACCTTCATTCCTGGCAAAGATCCTACTTATGCCCGCATCTACGAAGGACAATGGTTGGACGACGAACGTCCTTATGCCACCATCCACCGCCTGGCCAGTACAGAAGACAGCCACGGTGTAGCCGCCGCCTGCCTGGAGTGGTGCTACACCCAAATACAGAACTTGCGGGCAGACACCCACCGCGACAACCTCATCCTGCAACACATCCTGCAAAAACACGGTTTCCGCTATTGCGGCATCATCTACCTGCTGAACGGCGACGAACGGTTGGCGTACCAGAAGATTGGCGATGAACGGTAAGTAAATAAACACTAAATGCTAGCAATACCTCTTCTTCAGCTCCTCCACCGACATGCCGGTAAAATAATCTTCAATGAAGTTCCAACGCTGCTCATCGGTCATACGGTCGGTACCGAAAAACATCGTAAACAGCTCAATCTGTTCCTGGAAAATGCGTTCATTAGCATCTAGAATCAGATTACGATAACCGTCGGCTACTGCCAGCTGTTCCAGCCTATCCGCATCGTTGATGCGTACATGGACACACGGCGTACCGCCCCCTGCCACACTGAACGACAAGCCACCCAGCATGGAAAGCAGGTTAAGCAACATATTCAAATCGGAAAACGGCGTACAGTAGAACTGCAAACGGTCACCCTTATGTCCTGTGATACGCTGGGCAAACAACTTCTGATAACGCGAAAGCAACAGATCGAAGCCACGGGTCACGGTAAACGAAAGTTCGTTGGACTCCTTTTTCTTCTGGCTGCTGATATAACTCACGCTTCGCCCTTCCTCCGTACGGCTCTCGAGCAGGGAACCAATGAAGCGCTTGGCCGAACGGACATCCATCGCATGTTCCGCAAAGACGGCACGCAAGGCTTCTTCATCGAAACGCCCCTTACTCTTCTGTAAAGCTGTTTTCAGTAGCGTAACCAGACTCTTGAACAGCTCGTCCATACGACTGCGAAGCGTATCAGCGTCTTCCTTCAGCAACACCTCATGCTTGCCTACGGCAACCGGACGTGCACCTTCGCACAGCGTACCGTTGTTCAATTTCTGTTTGAATTCCTTATAACCCAATTCGGGGAAACGCTCTTCCCACAAACGATCGAGACGGGCCAAGTAAACACCCTCCTCTCCTTCCACCGGAGTCAGATAATCGGCATACGCACGGGCAAACGCATCTCCCGTCTTGTCCTGCACATAGCCTTCCACCAGCAGATTCTGCGGACTGACCTCCAGCAAGCGGGAGCCAAAACGTTTCTGCACGTCTTCCTCGAGCCATAGCAAAGCGGTCTTTACAAATTGTCCCAGTTCCGTTTCATACTCCAGTTTATTCTTTGTACGCGGCAGTTTCACCACAAACTCGAAGTCGGAAAGCGACACCTGCATCTCCTGCTTCCGTCCTTTCATATGATATACCTCGATGAGTTTCTGCAGAATCAGTGCCAACTGTTCCTGGGCAATAGCTCCCGTCTGATGCAGACGGTTCATATAATAGGAATCGCGTTCGTGGAAATCGGTGGCCGAAATGCCTTGCACGGATGCATCACGGGCAGCGCGTCCGACCTCCTGCACGTAATCGACAAACGTACTCGAAGGAGCCACATGGTAGACACGGTCGATATCACTGATGTCCACCCCCATACCAAAAGCCTTGGTAGCCACGATCAGCCGCTTACTGCCATCCTTAAAGGCGTCTACAATGGCAGCCTTCTGCACCTTGTCCTTCTTCCCGTAGTAGGAAGCGACCAAAGGCCAGTCGGCAGGCTTCACCCACGACTTGATCCGCATGTCGATTCCCCCGGCAAAGGGATAATAGAGCAACGTCTTATGCCCGTCCAGATAGTCGTCCACACGGGCAGAAACAGCACGCTGCTTGGCCTTGTCGTAAGTTTCCCCTTCCTCCAGCTGCAACTGGCGGATGTCGAAACCAATATTCCGACGCTTCACCGTACCAATGTAGAGCACACAGGGTTCCATCTGCAACGAACGGACCGTCTCGAAAACCATATCGTTGTCGCCCGACGGATTCCATACTGCCGTAGCCGTCAGGGCAAACAGCGGGAAGTCATAGCCCAATGTCTGTTTCAGGCCGGAAAGATAACGCCCCAGGAACCAATAGTCTACACGAAATTCCTTACCCCAGGTAGTCACCGTATGAGCCTCATCGACTACGACAAGCCCAATACGACGGTCGCCCACAAAGTGACGGATATCGTAGGACAGCAACAACTCGGGCGAGAGGTAGAACAGGTCCACCTCACCCTCGCGCACCCGGCGATATACCTCAGCTTTCTGTTCGGGCGACAAGTCGGACGAAGCGTATGCCACACGCTCGTAACCCAGATCTTGCAGTCCCTCTACCTGATCGACAATCAGAGCCTTCAGAGGGGAAACGATGAGCGTAAGCAGTCCGTATGCCTGCCCCAGATAAATGCCGGGCAGCTGAAAAAGCAACGACTTGCCCGATCCTGTCGGAGCCGTCAGCAGGACATTGTCTGGCCGCTCACGATCGTCTTTAGCCTTTTCGGCTTCCCGAATGACGTGTTCGACCAAGTGTCCCTGCGACAGAACGACTTTATCCTTCCCGCCGAACAAGTCCTTGTATATCTCCAGATCACGGAACTGCCGATACCCGTATACTTCATTCAGAAGCCTGCTTACCTCATCCCGACACTCAAAAGGTGAGCCATGGCCGTCCAATACCGGCAGGCGGCATCCGTTCATATTTCGTGCAATCATGATATTCCTGAAATACGATGTAACAAAAAAAGAGAAAGGTGGTCAGCAGGCCGTAAACTCCGACCTTCAGAACCACCTTTCCTTATTTCTAATTTAATTTGCTGCAATGCTGTTGCTTCAGATATGCGTAATCAATACTCCTCTTCGTTGAAGAAGAAATCTTCCTTGCTTGGATAATCAGGCCAGATATCTTCAATGCTTTCATATATCTCGCCTTCATCTTCCATCTCCTGCAAATTTTCAATCACTTCAAGCGGAGCACCCGAACGCATAGCATAATCAATCAGTTCATCCTTAGTTGCCGGCCAAGGGGCATCTTCCAGCTTCGATGCCAATTCCAATGTCCAATACATAGTTTCTAAGCCTTTAAGTTTGTGTACAATATTCTTTTCTCAATATTTTCGGCAAAAGTATAACATTTTATTTCACTTGCAACTATTCTGCCAAAATATTTCGTCTTTTTTATTATCCAGGTTGATTTTTCGGGAAAGAACGAACAGATAGTCGGACAAACGGTTCACATAAGCCAACAATTCGTCCGCCACATGTACCTCTTCCGCCAACGCCAAAATACGACGCTCAGCACGTCGACAGACCGTACGGCAGACGTGACAAAGCGCTGCCACCTCATCACCTCCCGGCAGCACAAATGCCTTCAACGGCGGGAGCTGGCTGTCCAGACGGTCGATCTCCGCCTCCACCTTTTCCACCTGTTCGGGGGTAACGATACTGGCTGCACGGAGTTCTGTTTTTTCACTGTCGGTAGCCAGATAACTGCCTACGACAAACAGACTGTTCTGCACCCATTGCACAAAAACCTTGTCTTCATCGTTGGACAAACGGGAAACCAGCAGCCCCAGAAAAGAATTCAGCTCATCCACCGTGCCATACGCTTCCAAACGGACATGTGTTTTGGGGACACGCGTCCCTCCCACGAGCGATGTCTTGCCGCTGTCACCCGTACGTGTGTATATCAGACTTTTCTTCATATCAGTATATGTTTTAAGCATTAACAGCCCGAAGGCTTCAAAAGTTTACCAGATAATGTTGTTTTATCTTCGTCCGGTCGAAGAAGATGATACCCAAGTCGTAGAGGTCGAACGTGATGCCGCAGCGTTCGTCCTGCCTCATGGCGTCCCACAGTCTGCGCATGGCCGAGGTGTAGCGGATGCCTCCGATGACGAATACCGAACAGCCACGAGCCCGCCCCACGCACAGACGGAACACTTCCTCCACAAAGTCGGGACGTCGCCAGTCGTGCAGATACAGAAAGTCTACCGGTACGCCCGCCTCCAGGAACAGTTCGTCCAACTCCGCAGCAGCCGTATAAACCGCCCCTTCCCTACCCGCCTTCAGATAGAGCCCCGAAGCGGACAGAGTTCCCGCATCGACAATTGTTTCCGGCCGCGCATAGTTGACCAGGCGGAACAGAAGCCGCTTCACCCGCAAGGGTTCTTCTCTCCAGCTGCTGGGGTGCTGCGTTGCCTGCCGCTTCTCCCCTTCCAGCAGGGAAGCATACTTATAATAAGGTGCAGTCTCGTAGATGACCCCCGTTATCAGATGGAAAGCAAAAGGCGAGTGTACTCCGTAACCGCACCGATGGCGGAAACGGGCCAGACGCACGAAAGGACGCTTGCACAAGATAAAGATACGGTTCATGTTCCAGACAGTTTTATACCTGCAAAGATAAAGTAATCCGGCAGAAATCCATCAACCGGCAGCAGTATTTTGCACCCGCCCTGACGAAGTGCTGCATGAGCCCTCCACACAGTGCTTCGTCAAGGGGTGAGGAAGTGCTGCATGACGACCTCAGGAAGCACTGCATGGCAAGGCAAGAAAGCACTGCGTTAACCTGCCTGAAACAGTCTTTTCCTCATCCAATAAGATACTGTAGCAGAAAGAATACCGTCAGGATGTACATTGTAACCGTGAGCCGTTTGCGGTGGCCGGACAACAGATTCACCAACACATAGCTGATCATGCCGATGGAAATACCCTCGGAAATGCTATAGGCCAGCGGCATCATAATCAGGCAAAGGAAAGCGGAGATGGAACGGGAATAGTCGGAGAAATCAATCTCTTTCAGCGTGGAAAGCATCATCAGCCCCACCAATATCAGGACCGGAGCCGTAGCCGCCGTCGGCACCGACAGAAAGAACGGCGCAAAGAACAAGGCAAGCACTAGACCCATCGCCGTCACAAAAGCCGTGAGGCCACTGCGCCCGCCTTCGTTCACACCAGCCGCATTCTCGACCACAGTGGTGACAGTGCTCGTCCCCATAAGAGCCCCGAACGTCGTACCCAGCGCATCGGCCATAAAAGCCCGGTTCAGCCGACGGATTTTCCCCTGTCTGTCCACCATGCCTGCCTTCACGGACATGCCCACCAGTGTACCGATGGTGTCAAAGAGGTCGATAAACAAGAATGTGAAAACCACCACCAGCATGTCCAGGCTCCAGATGTGTTCGAAATCGAACTGAAACACGATGGGAGCAGGCGATGGCGGCAGGCTACACAAACCTTGCCAGTGAGTCACTCCGAACGGTATGCCCAGGAGCGTAGTTACCAGAATGCCGATAAGCAAAGCCCCCGCAACCTTGCGTACCAGCAACACAGACGTCAGAAGCAAGCCGACCAACGTGAGCACCACCTGCGGGCTGGTGACATCGCCTAAAGTCACCAAAGTAGCTTCACTTCGTACGATGATGCCCGACTGCTGCAAACCGATAAACGCAATGAACAAGCCGATGCCCGGAGCTATCGCTTTGCGAATTACCTCGGGCAGGGCATTGACAATTCTCTCCCGAATGCCCGTGGCTGTCAGCAAGATGAAAAGAATTCCCTCAATCAGCACAGCCGTCAGTGCAAATTGCCAGGAATAGCCCATCGTCAGGCAAACCGTATAGGCAAAGAAAGCGTTCAGCCCCATGCCCGGCGCCAGCGCAAAGGGCAGTTTGGCATAAAAAGCCATAACCAATGTCGCAAATACGGAGGCAATGACCGTCGTCGTGAACAGCGCGTCACGGTCCATGCCCGTCGAGCTCAACACATTGGGATTGACGGCCAGGATATAGGCCATGGTCAAGAAAGTGGTCAAACCGGCTACCACCTCCCTGCGGACAGTCATCGTCCTCGGATCAAAATCGAAAAGTCTTTTCAGCATATCGTACGATTCGGATAAGTTGGAAACAAAAGTAAGAAATAAAAAACATAAAGTCCCTCTTTACATCCGTAAAGTAGATGTTTAGCGTGCTCAAGTAGGTGTTTACGGCGAGAAATCACCTTAAAAAAACATTCCTCTCTTGAAGCCCTCACGCTTTCACACCATCACAACGCATTGAAAACAAATGCAATACGGTGAAACATACAAGGTGCACGGTGAAGGCACAAGAAGAGATTTACGGACGGAGTGTGAAACTTACTGCTTTCACCGTCTCCTTAAGTCCATGTTCAGAATTGAGAATGAAGACAACTACAACGGGATGTGAAAGATTCAAATTATAAATTATTATTTTTGCATACAAATCCTAATCAGCAAGTTATTCATGAACATTAGAATAAAGCAAGAAGAAAATACAGAACTACCAGCAATCTGCAAATTGATAGAAGCAGCTTTCGCGGATATGCAGGAAAGCGACCATCGGGAGCACCATTTAGTGAACAGACTGCACAAAGCTGATACATATATACCGGAACTGTCGTTAGTTGCGAAAACAGATAAAGGAGAAATAGTAGGATATATTCTACTGACGAAAGTGGAAATCGTATCAGAAAGTGGAGTTCAAACGTCTTTGGCTGTAGCACCGCTTGCTGTTCTTCCCGAATATCAGAACAAAGGCATAGGAGAAATGTTACTTAAAGAAGCACATAAAAGAGCCGCCTCACTTGGATACGAAACAGCTGTCCTGCTTGAGCATAAAGACTCTTATCCACGTTTCAGTTACTGTAAAGCTGCAGATTATGGTATAAAGTTTCCGTTTGATGCACCTTCTGAGTATTGCCAGGTTATCGAACTGATACCTGATGCTTTGAAAAGTATAAAGGGAATTGTACGTTACCCTGCTGTCTTCTTTGAATAAATAAGCAGATTCTGCTCTGGACATTCAGTCAAAATAGAACTAGAACACTATAACTTTTATAGTTTTACGTATGGTAAAGAACCTGTCCGATAATACACTTTCCAACCTATATTTGTACACGATACGACTACAACTAAAACATAAAACCAAAGCTCTTCTTTTGAGAAGCCTTAAATCGTTCAATCTCCAAAGAGAGGGATTTCTTTAATTGAACAGCCATAAAGCCCAAGAAAGGAAGGTTTGTTTCTTCTTCCTGTGATTGACGTAAGGCGGAAATATACTCTTCCCTATCTTCCTTGAATATCTTAGTCGGAAAAAGGTTGTAGTAGAACTGAATATAATTCATCAGCAGGCGGGCGGTTCTTCCGTTGCCATCAACCCACGGATGAATGGTCACTAAATTAAGATGGGCATTGAAACTTAATTCGTATTGTTCCCGAAATGTTCCCACTGTCTTTTGCTTTTCCTGTAATAAGGTGCAAAATTCATCTATTTTGGCAGGGACTTTCTGATAATTCATATAAGAACGCCCACCAATACCAGCCGTCACGCCACACAAGCGAAATTCACCTTTG
>UMEP01051113.1_pt1 | contig 22204 bp, 27 predicted proteins | sample 1964771 | NCBI WGS metagenome assembly UMEP01 (sample SAMEA4836022, study PRJEB28245) | human gut metagenome | biome: gut microbiome; material: fecal sample | place: Denmark | collected 2008 | reverse complement strand
ATATTATACTATAATTTTACATAATTTTCAATTGATTTTTAAATTTTTTTGACAAATAGCGTGTTTGATGATATATTTGTAGTACTATTTAATTATGTAAGATTAGTTTTTTCTAATTTCCTAATGCTACCATTTATAAAAGTAGTGGTAACTTTAACAAATTCACATATAAATTCAAGTCTCTGTTTTATACATTCTTCAAATTGTAATTCTTGTTTAATTATTTTCAATTTATACACCACCCTTTCGTTTGGATGATTTTAATATTGTTTTAGACAACAAAAAAATCAACCAGATTTATTTTCTGATTGATTTTTGTATCAATTCTGTTCTATTAGTTTGAATAGATACGTCATTGGTGCAATTCGTAGGCAGGTATGCGAAAAAACGCACCATTTATTTATCATTTTATAAAATTCAATTTACTATAACTAATTTAACATAATATTTTATTTTTTGCAATATAAAAAATCTATATTCTTAAAATTAACATCCTTAAAATATAGATTTTTAATTAATTCTGTTGTATAATATGGGTACTAATTATATATTGGAGAAAATAATGAATAAAATAAAGTTAAAATATTTAAAAATAAAGTGGCTAAAACAATTTAAAAAGCTTATTAAAAACCAATCTAATGATTACTATAAAAACTCCTTATCTAAGCTTTATGATTTTGATACTGAAACAAGTTTATTTTCTATTTCCTTTTTTGATACAGTTAATAATAGAGAATTAAACAAATTAATAAAAAAAATACATAGATTAAAGAAAAATAAAAACTACAAAATTGACGTTTCTTATAGAGCAAAAAATATAAAGAATATAAACTATATTCATCCACAATTCGACTATACTGGTAGTGGTAGCGTAGCAACTATAGCTTTCTTGAATGATTATATTTTTTCTCGAATTGAAATGTCGTGGTCACAAATAAATAATGATGAAGCTATAATCCAATATGTTGTTTACTTAAAAAAGGTTATTACATCTTTTGAGACAATACATAATTTTATTATAAAAAACTACAAAATGTTAAAACATTCTGTTTTTACACCATTTTATTTTGATATAAAATTTTTTAAAAGAGAGCAAACTCAATGTATTGATACAGAATTAAAGTATTTTAGGGTAATAGTTCAAAGCAAATTAAAAAAATTTGCATATTCTCACAATTTAAAAAGATATTTACTTCCCATAAAATTTACTTATTTGTTTAATAAAAAAACAACAAACATTATGAAATATATTAAATCACCACTTTTAGAAGAATCCTTTATAATAGATGATGATCATTATTTTATAATAAATAATTTAGAAGAAATTGAGGGTGCAGAAATTAATGAATTTATCTTTAAAAAAAGCTTTAATCCCATTGATTTTGTACACATCTTTTCACAGTTACGTATGCCGCTATATTATAAATTATTTTACAATATAGAAAAATATGAACTTGAAAAACGAATTACAAAATATCTTAATTCTAATAAAATTATAATAAATTTTTGGGACTATAAATGGCTACTTAATAAAAATAAACGTATTAATGAAAAAAGATTTTATAAATTAAAATACGAAAATAAAATAAAATGTTATTCTAGACAAAATGGAACTTTATTGGATTATAAGTTATTAAATGGAATAAAGAATGTATATAGTGAAAACATTGACTTTATTAAAAATATCAACTCATTAAATTATAATATTTTAACTTTTATTATATCTTTTGTAGCATTAATAGTTGCTATAATTTGTATATTTAATTAAAAATATGTATGGAGGTATATGTATGAATATTATTGAAGCATTTATGAATGTATATATGTATGAATTGGAAAAAGAATTACAAAAGAATAAAGAAAAATTATCACAAATATCATTTCAGTCTGACGAAGCAAATACTGATAGACCTTTAAAAGAATATCTTAGGGATTTTATTAAAATGAATTTTAATAAAATCCCAGATAGCTCTACTATTAATACAATATCTTTAGGAGATAAAATACAATTTACTGATACTAATATTGAGATGAAATCAATTGAAATTGATAGAGTTCTATTGCCAGAAGATATAACGCAAGATATAAAAGATGAGCTAAGTAAAGATAGAAAAAGTATTTTTACAAATCCAGATTTGTGCTTAGAAATAAATTATAAAAATAACAGATATTTTCAAACAATAGAATTAAAATCAACTAAAAATAATTCTATACCTGGTTCAAGTATTCAACAAATAAAACCAGAAGAATGGGTTATTTTTATAAAACATTCTTCTACTACTATCGAAATTAGCACAGGACAATACATAAATGCAATCAATGCTAAAATGGAATTTCCTGACAGAAGTCCTAGACCTCAAGTATCTTTTTCTGAATTACAAAAATGGAATATCAAAAATAGAAAATTGAATCAAAATAAATTAACTTATAACATTGATGATAAATATTTTAAAGAAGAATTATTATATGATTGGCAAAAAGTTTTAGTTGATAATTGGATTGATGTATTATTCGATTTTGAACCTACTAGAAATCCAACGTGGTTTAATAATACATTAAGAAAATTTATCATCGAATTTTTATATAAATATGATAATCTTTCTGAAAATGAAAAAGCAAAATATAAAGAAAACGTAAAAAAGAATATTAAATAACAAAAAGAATATCGATTATTCGATATTCTTTTTGTTTAATGTATCATATAATGCATTTGCAACATTCCAAGCTAATATTGGTGGAACTGCATTTCCAACTTGTTTATATGCACTTGATGAACTACAAGGAAATATGAAATTATCTGGAAAACTTTGTAGTCTAGCACATTCTCTTACGGATAATCTTCTCCAACCAGTAACATCATTAATGTCATTTGGATTATTTGACCTATAGTGTCCTTCAATATTTCCATGATGTTCTGCTCTTATTGTTGGTGATGGTTTGTTAGCAGCTATTCTATTATTGCCTTGCAATTTTTTTCCAGGATAAAATTTAGCCTTTGAATAATCTTTAGATGTATGATTAGATATAGATGTTTTATCTATCATATTCCATAAATCATCAATTGCTTCTTCTGCTGTTCTAAATGGTTTAATATCATTTCCAAATGTTTCATCTGGGTACTTCATTTTTAAATCTAAATCATTTCTAATTCCAACTATTATTATTCTTACCCTATTTTGTGGTACACCATAATTAGCAGCATTTAATGCTTTATACTGTACATTGTATCCAGCACTTTCAAAATCTTTAATTATTATATCCAATGCAGATTTTTCTTCATTTTCTTTGTTTTTTCTAATTCCATCAACATTTTCTGCAACAAAAGCAATTGGTTTGACTTTTTTCACAACATCTAGCATATTAAGATATAAACGACCTCTATCGGCAGACAAACCTTTCCTTTTTCCAGCCAAACTAAAATCTTGACAAGGGAATCCTCCTATAACTATATCAGCATTAGGTAATTGATTTATATCTATAGATTTAATATCACCACAATAAGGTTCTTCTTTAAAATTATATTTATAAGTTTCACATGCACTTTCATTAATATCATTTGCATATATTATTTGATATGGGTTTTTTTTAAAATGTTCTCCAAAAACATCAAAATCACCTTTAAATCCTAAATCCATTCCACCACATCCAGAAAATAGTGAAATTACTTTATATACTTTTTCCATTGTACTTTTCCTTTCCATACTCATTATTATATCATAAATTTTATTAAATGAAATATATTTTTTATTTTTACTGATAAAATTATCTTAAATATTTTTTTGTTTTTTTCAAACTTTTTCCTAACTCTTTCTGCTTTTGCAATTCTTTATTCTTAATTATAGATTTATCATATTCTCGTTGCCACAATATCGTACGTTTTTGAATTTTATAGCAATTTTGAATATCATTATTAAATTGTTTTATTTTAGGCGCAAGTTGTTTTAATTCTACATTACATTTATCAATATCGTTTCGGTTCGTAGATTTTCTTTTCTTTCTTTGTAAACTTTCTCTAGTTCCTTTTAAAGTTCTTACCTCATCTTCTAATTTGGTTCTAAAAACATTTAAATCATCTAATGAGCCAATTTTATTTTCAGTTAATAAAACTGCTTGTCGTGATAATTCATTCATGTACTTTATTTCAATTCTCATTTCTTTAGTTATTGGAACTCTTACTTTGTCAAAATCCATTTTAGCTGGTAATGGATCAATTTTTAATAACAAACAGAATAATACATATAATAATGGTAACTTTTTAATTTCTTTTTTTCTCTTTATTTCAAGCATTTTTTTATATTCTTCAATACTCATTTTATATTTTTTGCCATATTTAATAATATTTTGGTTATTATAGTCTAAAATTCTATCAATTACTTTATTGTGTGAATAGTTATCTCCAAAAAATTTTTGTAAATATACTTTTCTATCTCTTGTATTATCTATTACAACTAATCCTTGTTCATAATTATTAGAATAACTATAGCCTAATTCTTTCATTCGTTTTGCAAAATCACCTTCATAATATGATTCTGCAAGACATCTATCAACATCACTTTTAACCATTTGCATATATGGATTTTCTTTTGCAAATCTTTTATAAGCACCTTTATGTTTCCAGATTTTATCTTCCAAAACAGATATCCCATAATATTGACAAATACAATCTGATACAATTCTTAAATAATCTCTTGATGCGTGATAATCATAAAATTTTTTTCCAGTCTTTAATGAAACTGAATTAATTACTATGTGATTATGAACATTATCTGTATTAAGATGTGTTGCAATCACAACTTCAAAATCCTTTCCAAATACTTCATTTACATACTCTAGCCCAATTTCATGAGCAACCTCTGGCGTAACTTCTCCTTCTGCAAAAGATTGTATAAGATGATAACCTATAATTTTTTCCTTACCTTTATTAAATCTATTCTTTGTAGACATCATTTCTTCATAAGCTGTCTCAGGCAAGCAGTTTACACTAGACACATATTTCATTTCATCAGTTTTATCTCCATTCATAACATAATCAATTAAACCTTTTAAGTCAGTTGTTCTATTATATAACTCAGTAACTGCCATAGTAACCAACTCCTATAAATATTTCTTCCTTAAATCCGAAATAATATCTTTAACATCTTTTTCAAATTCTTTTAGAGAATTCACATCAATTGTTCTTGTTTGATTTGCAACTCTTACAATTTGATTTATATTTGTTGCTATACCTCTTAATTGTTCTAATGTATCATAAAATTTTTCATCTGGCTTTTCTTTTATTTCTTTATTAAGAATACACATTCTAAAAAAACTGGATTCAGATATAAAACCATCAAAACATTTTTCTTTTAATAATTTGTTTTCTTCTTCACTTAGATAAAAAGATTTTTTTATTGTTCTTTTTCTCATATAATCGCCTCGCTTTCAATTCAATTTCTTGTCAAAGAAATTGATAATATATTTTGTAAAACTTTTTCTAAAAGTTTTGTTAAAGTCCAATGTGTTTGAAAATGGACTTTTGGATTTGTGGGAGAACAAATTCACTGCTTGCATTTTTAAGTTGGCTTACTAGATTTAAGTACCATATTAGGTACATTATTAAACTTATAAATGCAATTTTTGTTCCAATATTAGTGTCTATTTTAAAACTAATAACCAACTTATTTACACAAATTTTTCATTAAAACTTAGCAGAAGATGAGTTCGTTATTTACAATTTCTTCTGCAATATTCTTATAGTTATTCATACATTTTACCCATTCTAATTGTTCTATTTTTGTATCATCAAAGTAAACAGGTATGCCATCTTTTTTAGCCATATCTTGTATAATACTATGTACTTTTTGTTCGCTATTTAAGTCAATTTCTTTTAAATGTTCTGTTAGTTTTCCAGTCATTAATAGTTCAGTATAAAGTCCTTTTTTATACTCTTTTAAATATCTTAATCTGGCTCTACCATACTTACCTAAAGCAACTTTTTCTATGCTTTCTACTGCAATATTAGGATAATAATAGTCACCAATTTTGGTATAATATAATCCGTTATTTTCATCATATATCACATCTTTACTTACATTTTTATTTTCAATATTACTCATTTTATAAACCTCTTTTCATAAATTATTTTTCATTTATTTTTCTTTTTCTTCTTTGTATTATTTGGAGGAACAACGTGTGTAACTACACTAAAATTAACGTTACCATCTGGTTTTGCAAGGTAATTTTTCATTTCTTTTATTGCAAAAAATCTAATTGGTCTTTCATTTTTCTTTATTTTAAAGCTAATCGCTTTGTCTTTGTAAGTTGCAATTTCATTCTTTATTCCTTCATTTTCATCAAATTCTTCGCCGTTAAAATGGTATTTTCCCAAATCTAAATAATTAATGTCCATTTCTTTTTTCAATTCCTCAAGATATTCATTAACTTGTTTATTACTTAGATTTATAGATGTACTTATATTTTGTAAATTACCACTTGTTTCCATTTTAGAAGGAATATCAACAACACCTTTTTCATATAATTTATCTACTTGTTCAATAAATGTGCTTCTGAAATTAATTTTTTCTATACTTAAAGTATTATCTTCATTTTTCTTAAGAGCAATACTTTCAATAAATCTCGATATAAAATCTTGTTTTTCTTCTTTAGATTTTAAAACCCAGCGATTAAATAACATTTCCTTGTACTTGTTACCATCTAAAAGAGATTCTTTTTCAATATCTCTATGTGCAATTAAATGTGCAGGATTATATGTTTCTTTAATTAAATCAACAGAATCAATTTGCATATTCTTTAATTCTGCTAGTTTCTTATCAATTACATTAATATCTTCTGCAAAATCATCCATTTCAAGAATTCCTTCTTTGTAGACTTTTATTAATCTCTTTTTTTGATTCTTATATTTTTTAATCTCTTTTTCAATTTCTTTTGCTTCATCATCTTTCTTTTCAGCAAGTAGAGGATAGAAGAATTTATTAACATTATAATCATATTCAATAAAATCTAATATATAGTCAATTAAAGTTCCTTCAATATCATCTTCATTAAAATAAATTTTACATTTTTCACAGGTATAATACATATATTTAGATTTTTTGCCACCTGCACCTTTACCTGTCATTATTTTCCCGCACTTTGGGCATATAAGTTTTTGAAAGAAAATATAAACACGATGCCTTGAATATAAGACCTTTGATTTTTACCTTTTTGGTTTTGAGTGTCTTCCCACATTGCTCGAGATATAATAGGTGGCACAACATTCATATAAATTTCACTTTCTCTGTCTTTATCCTTTTTATATCTTTCAAAATCACCCATATAAATTCTATTGTTTATAATTTTTTCAATAGTAGAATCTCCCCATTTAGACTTTACAGGAGATGGTATATTTTCATCATTTAAAATATTTGCAATTTGTTGATAAGACTTTCCTTCTAGATACAATTGATAAATTCTAATTACTATATCTTTGGTAGAAATATCAACTTTTATTGTTTTATCAGTATCTCTATAATAACCAAATGGGCAAGGTCCAGGTATGTGACCTGCCTTAATTGCACCACCTAAACCAAATTTAGTTCTTTCAGATACTATTTCGATTTCAAGTTGTGAAAGTACAGTTAGCATACGTACGAAGAAGCGACCGATTAGCCGTGCTTGTGTTGACATCATCTCTATCACAAATTAAATAACAATGATATTGTTCTAGTGTACTAATTAATGTCTCCAAATCTTTTACACTACGAGTTACTCTATCAAGTTTATATGCAACAATATAATTTATTTTTCTTGCTTTCATATCTTCTAGCATTTGTTGGAATTGTGGTCTATGTGTAATATCTTTTGCAGATATTCCTGCATCTTTATATACTTTATAAATCTCATATCCTTTATATTTACATAGTGCTTCAAGTTTTTCTTTTTGCTCTCCTAAACTAAAACCTTCTCTTGCTTGATCTTCTGTGCTTACACGAATATAAATTCCTGCAACATTCTTTTTCTCATTACATTCAAGTTCAGTACTTTCCATTAAATAACCTCCAATTTTCTAACAAAAAAAGGTGTTAGAATAGTAAATTTACCAACTAACACCTAAATTATTATTATAAATTATGTCTTACTTAAAAACAAAATAACTTTTAGTATTAATTAGCCTTGATAATATCTCTTAAACTTGAGAGTGGGTACTTGTTTGTTAGATCGTTTATGTAGAAATAGTCGTGATAATTAAAGAATAAATATGTTTTATCTTTAATTATGGCTTTATGTGGTTCTACATAAGCAATATTAAACTTTTCAAGTCTTCTCAAATTACCGTTCTTTATCTTTGTTTCACAATTACTAAAAGTGCAAGCCCATTTGATTTTTGAAAGTAATTCATTTTGAATAGTTATTTCTTTTTTAACTGTTGATATCATATCACAAAATCCTCCTTTTTTCAATATTTTGAGGCTGTTTTTACCTTTTTATGGAAGTATTTTTAAAAAGATAAAAAAATAAGCCAATGTAAATTGACTTTTAAAATGATATAATATTCAATTTTGAATTACTCTAAACTCGCTTATATCAATATATTTCACGAGTTCGAGTAAATCCACCTTTGGTGCGGATGAAGGGACTTGAACCCCCACGTCGTTGACACTGGTTCCTAAGACCAGCGCGTCTGCCAGTTCCGCCACATCCGCATATTTGCTTGACAAATGTTATTTTAGCACAATACTAATTACATTGTCAAGTATTTTACCAAAAATATTTAATTTATTTTATTCATAATTGAACATTTTTATGACTATTATTTTATAAACATAACTAAAACTCCACCCATCACACACACAATTGTTCCAAGCATTTTTAGTCCTGTTGTTGCTTCATTTTTATCCCCAAAGCTAAAATATTTTTTAGTAATTAAACGAGCATCATATATCATTATTACTCCTGCTAAAGCTATTAAAGCACCTATTAATCTTCCTATTATTTGCCACATTTTTATCTACATCCTTTTAAATTTCTATTCTTGAACTAAATTTTTCTTTTACTAATTCATTTAGTTTTATATTTTTTTCTTTTTCAAGTAATGGATCATCTGCCATAATTTCCATTGCTATTTTTTGAACCTTTTTCAAGGTTCCCATATCTTCAAATAAATTTGCTATTTTAAATTCAGGTATACCATGTTGTTCTGTTCCAAAAAAGTCTCCTGAACCTCTTAATTCCAAATCTTTTTCAGATATTATAAATCCATCATTTGTCTGACACATTACTTTCATTCTTTCTTTTGTTGTTTTTCCATTTCCTTCAAATTTTAAAATACAATATGATTGATATTCTCCTCTTCCAACTCTTCCTCTCAATTGATGTAATTGTGCAAGTCCAAATCTTTCTGCATTTTCAACTACCATAATACTCGCATTAGGTACATTTACTCCTACTTCAATTACTGTTGTTGATATCAGTATTTGTATTTCTCCATTTTTAAATTGTTCCATTATTTCATCTTTTTCTTTTGCTTTCATTTTTCCATGTAAATATGCTACTTTGTAATTGCTAAATGTTTCGTTTTTATATTTTTCTTCTAATTCAATAACAGATTTTAAACCTAATTCTTCATTTTCTTCAACTAATGGACAAACAATATATGCTTGTCTTCCTTCATCTATTTGCTTTTTTACAAATGTATTTACTCTTTCTGTCATTTCTTTTGTAACTGCAAATGTTTCTATTTTCTTCCTATTTGGTGGAAGTTCGTCTATTATTGATATATCTAAGTCTCCATATAATATTAATGCTAATGTTCTTGGAATTGGTGTTGCAGACATTGCTATTATGTCTGGATTTTGTCCTTTATTTGAAATTGTTGCACGTTGTTTTACTCCAAATCTGTGTTGTTCATCTGTTACTACTAATCCTAAATTTTTAAATATTACATTTTCCTCTAGCATTGCATGTGTTCCAATTAGTATGTCAATTTCTCCATTTTGTAATCTTTCTAAAAGTTCCATTTTTTTCTTTTTAGTTATGCTTGATATTAATAATTCACACCTTATTCCAAATTGATTTAATATTGATTCAAAACTCTCTAAATGTTGACTTGCAAGTATTGCCGTTGGCGCCATTATTGCTACTTGATATCCAGATTTTACTGCTTTATATGCTGCTATCATTGCTACAATTGTTTTTCCTGAGCCTACATCTCCTTGTAATAATCTGTTCATCGAATGTGGACTTTCCATATCATTATCAATTTCTTCTAATACTCTTAATTGTGCTTTTGTTAAATTAAATGGTAATTTATTTATAACATCTGACATTTTTACATTTTTATCAAATTTTATTCCATTTCTATCTTTATCATAATTGTTTTTTAATTTTAATAATGCTAATTGTGTTATTAAAAGTTCTTCAAATACAAGTCTTTCTCTTGCCTTATTAAAGTCTGAAAATTCATGTGGAAAATGTATTCTTTCTATACATGTATTTATATCTAATAAATTGTTTTCTTTTAATATATATTCTGGCAATGTTTCGTCTAATTTTCCAAGTACTTCTGTTAATCCATTTTCCATTATTTTTCTTAATGTATTTTGCTTTAGTTCATATGTTAATGGATAAATAGGTATTATTTTTCCTGTGTTTTTACTTTGATCTATTTCATCATAAACAGGTGAATTCATTTCAATTCTATTTCCTTTTTTGGCTACTTTTCCAAAAAATCTATATAATCTTCCTGGTGTAAATACACTTTTTAAATATCCTTGATTAAACCATGTTATATAACATGTTCCTGTTTGATCTTTTACTATTAGTCGACTTATTACCATCTTTCCTTTTCTATATTCTGAAATTTTTCCTGTTGGCATTGCTTCTATTAAAACTTCTTCTCCATCTTCACATTCATATATATTTTTTGGCTTGCTTCTGTCTTCATAGTCTCTTGGATAATATGTTATTAAGTCTTTTAATGTATATATTTTTAGTTTATTTAATAATACTTCTCTATTAGGACCTACTCCTTTTACATATTTTATCTCTTTATTTAAATCTACCATTTTTATGCCTTTTCTTTTTTGAGTATATTTTACTATATAGATTTTTAAATTTCAAGGTTTTAAATTAGAAAAATGGAATTCTAATAATTGAATTTCTTTTCTTTCTTAGTCATGATATGTATATTTTCAACTTTTGCATTCATTTCTCTTGAAATAATATTTTGAATTTGAGCAATCTCCTCACTTTTTAAGTTATCATCTTCAACCACAACACTCACACTATCAGTATTTACAAAAATTACGCAATTAGAAAATCCTTTTGTTGTTATTAAATTTTCACAAACCATTATTGCATTTTTCTCTTTATTTACATTTGTAATTTCTTGTGTTATTATAGCTTTTTGTTCTTCAGATACATTTGAATTATTAAGCATTTCTTTATATGTTTCTAATGTTTGTGAATACATTGTATCTCTTTGTAATTTTGATTCTTCATAATAATCATTAGATTTATTAGTACTTTCCGTTTTGACTATTTCAGTACTTGTTTCTGTACTTTGTGTTGATTTTGTCTCTAATGTCACATCATTACTACTAACAAATTGTGCATCTCCTAAGTTCTCATCTTCAGAATTTTCCGTTTGAGTTTCTGCTACTGTTTGGATATTATTTGATTCTGTTGATACATAATTCCAATATCCTAATCCAACCAACATTAATGCGAGTACATATATCGCTGCTGTACCTGTTTTAAATTTAATTTTTTTTAAATCCATATTATTTCTCCTCCATATAAAGAATTAAATTCTAATAATATGCCCTCTTCTAAGTTGTAATCAGTTTTCACTTAATTTTTCATCTCAAATACTTGTATTTTATGTATTGCCAGACCTGTAACCGCTTCTACTGCACTAACTATTGATGACTTTATATTTGCATTTGAAGCTCCTTGTGCTGTAATTATAGCTCCTTCAATTACTGGCATTATTACTTTTTCTGTTATTGGTTTACTAGTTCCATTTTCATCTGTATATACAATTTCTCTTTTTGTCTCAGTTTCTGTACTATTTTTAGTTCCTCCATCTCCGTCATTTTCTTCAGTTTTATTTTCTGAATTTGTTTCATTATACATTGCTACAACTTGACTACTTTCAGAATATTTTAATAAAACTTTTACTTTTCCTACTCCATTAATTGTTTCTAAAATATTTTTTAATCTCGTTTCTAAATCATCAGTATTTTCACTAGTTGATACTTGACTTTCAACATTTCCAGCTAATACTTTTCCTGTAGTATTTGTATTTTTCTTTTCATCTTTTGACCACATATTATTTATTATTAATACTGTTATAATTAATATTATTATAAATGCCACAATATTCTCTATTTTTTTCTTTTGATCTGTCTGTTCTTCTCTTTTCTTAAATAATTCTTTTAGCATAAGCATTCTCCTTTTAAAATTATTTTATAATAATTTTGATTTTATCCTCACTTATCTCATATTCTTCAATTATCTCTTGTTTAATCTTTGAAATTTTTTTCTCATCATCAACATTTTTTACTTTTACATCTATTGAATGTATTCCAGCATTCTTCTTAGTTGTATCTAATTCTGCATCTATAGTACATTTTATTATTTCTATTCCTGCGTTTTTGAATTTTGATTTTATATTATTTTCTAATTCATCTAAATATATTTTTTCTAATCTTGCATCCATTGATGATTGTTCTACTTTTGTTGATGTTGTAATATATTTATCTAAATCAATTTCACTAAATACTAGTTTTTCTTTATTTTTTATAATTGGTGATATTATATTAAATAATACATAAACACCTATTACCATTTGAACATATTTTTTATTTTTACTATTTGGTAAAATAAGTTCTAAAATTGTAGCAATTATGACTGCTAATATAACTTGTTCTGCCCATGAACTCAAAAAATTTATCATCTATACATCATCCCACTATTCGAAATTTTTATAACTAATGTTATTCCAACTATTAACATTACAGATAATGAACATAATATTCCTAATAATAGTTTAAATACTCCTCCCATTTCGTCTAATACTTTTACTATTTTATCATCTGCTATTGGTTGGACTACTGCTGATGCTAAACTATACATTATGCACATTGTTGCAATTTTTATAATAGGTATTATACATATTCCTATTACTATAATTACACCTATTAGTCCTATTGCATTTTTTAATATAATTCCACATCCTAATACACTATCTACAACATCACCTAAAACTTTTCCTACAACTGGTATTATCGTTGAAACTGCAGATTTTGCTGTTTTGGCAGTTATTCCATCAACACTACTACTTAATGTTCCCTCTAATGATACAACACCAACAAATATTGTTAATACTATTCCTAATACCCATACAACACTTGATTTTAGAAATTTTGATAATTTTTCAATTTGCATTTTTTCTGAAATTTTTGAGATTATTGAAAATACTACTATTATTAAAACTATTGGAATTAATATATTTTTTATTAAATTTGCAATAAAATTTATAGCAAATAATATAATTGGTTCTAATAATGATGTTGTTGCTATGCTTCCCGTATACATCATTAATGTTAATAATAGTGGCATTAATACATTTATAAATCCAACTAAATCATCTGCTGTGTTTTTAACGATTTTTATTATTTCTGTAAAATTTGACATTATAAGTGTTACAATTAATATGTATTGAACAAAATAAATTATTTGAGATATATTTTTATTTTCTAGATTATCTGTTACTGATTTTAAAATTCCATGAATTACAATTATTACTAATATACTGATTAATGTTTTTAAGCTTACTGTTATTTCTTTTCCAAACATTTTAAATATTTTTTGATATAATGTTTTATTATCTACTTTTCCTTGTATTGCTTGATTTAGCATATCCCCTAAATTTACATCTTCAAGAAAGTCTCCTGTATATTTGTCTGCTTCTTTTATAAAGCTGTTTATATTAAATTTTTCTTGTGTATTATTCATTATTTCATTTTCTGTATCTGCAAATACTTTAGTTGGTATAATTATACTTATGAATATAATCATTATTATTATGTATTTTTTTAATTTTTTAAAATTATATTTTTTTCTATAACATCTAAATGTTAATATTGATTCATTCATTTTTTATTTCATTCCTTTTCTCTTGTTCAAATCTAAATTGAAAAATAATTAAATTTTGTCAAGCAAAAATTGTAATTATTTTTTAATTCATGGTAAAATTTCTATAACTAATTCCAATAAACTCGTTATAATTGGTATTGACATTGCAATAATTATTACTTTACTTCCTATTTCTATTTTACTTGCTATTGCTTTTTCTCCTGCATCTGAACAAATACTTACAGCAAATTCTGTTATAAATGCTATTCCTGTAATTTTTAGTAAAATACTTAGAAAACTTTTATTTATATATGTTTTATTTGCCAATGATTGTAATAAATTAATAATTCCTGTTAGTTTTTGAATTGATAATACTAATATTAATACTCCTGCTATCATTGATACATATATTGCAAATTCTGGCTTATATTGTTTTAGAATTACAATTATTATTAGTGCAAGTAAACCTATTCCTATTATTCTAATTACATCTGTCATATTTTCTTCTTATTCCCTTCTATTTGGAATTGATTATAAATCAAATAATGTTCTAACTGTATTAAATAATGAACTTATTTGTTGAATAACCATTGATAATACAATTACAAGTCCAGCAAGTGTCGTCATCATTGCTTGATCTTCTCTTCCTGCTCTTACTAATACTTGATGCAATACAGCTACTAAAATTCCGACTGCAGCAATCTTAAATAATAAGTTTATATCCATAAAAAACATCCTTTCTTTTTTCCCTAAAGGCAATAGTAAAAAATTGAATTTATTTCAAGACAATACACATTTCAATTAAATTAATATAATTACAAAGACTAGTCCTACAACTACTCCTAATGTTTTATACATTTTTTGATTTTTCTTTCTTGCTTCTTCAGCTTTTTCTATTTGCATATTTAAAAAGCTTTCAGTTACTTCAATCTCATTTATTTGACTATCTGCATCAGTTTGTCCTAAGACTTTCCCTAATTCTTTTAAAATATCTTTGTCTTCTTGTGTTATACTTATATCTGCTTCTTGAATTGCATCCATCCAAGAATATTTTACATTTTCAAATTCTAATTTATATGTCATATTTTCAAATATCTCTTCAATTTTACTTGATTTTTCTTGTGATATTTGATTAAAAATTTCTGTCAATGGCTCATATGTAAATTTTATTTTTGTTTTTATTATGTTTAAAATATTTTTAAATTGTCTTAATTCTTTTACTCTATTTTCATACATTTTTGAGATTAAAATTCCAATTCCTGTCGATAATGAAAATATCGCAAATAATAATATTGTTTTTACGCAATAATACATTTCGAATCTCCTTTCTGCTTAGAATTTAATTGAATTATTCTTTCAAATATATGATTATTTATTAATTGTGCCATCCATGGATTTTTACATACATCTTCTATATCATTTCCATGTGCTGTGAAAATTCCTTTGACTCCTGAACACATTACATAATTTATTGCTTCAATGTCTTCTTTACTTCCTATCTCATCACATGCTATAATTTGTGGTGCCATAGAACGTACTAATATTCTCATTGCTTCTGGCTTTGGCACATTGTCTATTACATCTGTTCTTATTCCTATATCATTTTGTGGAATTCCTTTATATATTGCTGCAATTTCTCCTCTTTCATCAACCACACCTATTGTCTGTCCTTTAAATCTTCCGAATCCATTACTTAAGTTTCTTATTATATCTCTTAATAATGTTGTTTTTCCACATCCGTGGTGGTGATATTATTAATGTGTTATATATTGTGTTTGTTTCAGAATTTATTATATTTGACATTACTTTTTGACTACATCCAATTTGTTGTCTCGCTATTCTAATATTTAAACTTGATATGTAATTTATATTTATAACCTGTCCATTTTCTATTACTCCGCTTCCTACTATTCCTACTCTGTTTCCTCCTCTTATTGTTATAAATCCTTCACATATTTGTCTTCTATAAGAATATATTGAGTTTTCACAGATTTTTTCAAATGTTTGTAATAGTTCTTGCTGACTTACTATATATTCTGCTAATACCGTTTCTGGTCCAATTTTTAGACATAATCGTTTATTGCTTCTTAATCGTATTTCTTCTATTTTGTTTTCTTCTGTTCCTATATTTGATATTATTTCTTTTCTTAATGTTATTGGTAAATATTCTAATACTATTTCTAATTCTGACACTTTTTCCTCCTTTTTTATAAATATTTTTTTACACAACAAAAAAGAACATATATTATATATATATGCTCTTTCTTTATATTTTAGAACTAATTATTAATTTTTTTACATATCCCAGTTATGATATACATCCATTACATCATCTAATTCTTCAAGTCTTTCAATTAATCTTTCCATTTTTTCAGCTCCATCATCATCTAATGAAACTGTTGTTGTTGGAACCATTTGAACATCTGCTTCTAAGAATGTTAATCCTGCTTGTTCAAGTTTTTCTCTAACTTCTGAGAAATTTGATGGGTCTGTAGTAATTTCATATACATCATCAGATGATATGAAATCTTCTGCTCCAGCATCTAATGCCAACATCATTAATTCTTCTTCATCCATATCTGTTGATTCTTTTTCAATTACTATTACACCTTTTTTGTTGAACATATATGATACACATCCTGATGTTCCTAAGTTTCCACCAGCTTTATCAAATACATGTCTTACATCTGAGGCTGTTCTATTTCTGTTATCTGTGTTTGCATTTACTATTACTGCAACTCCACATGGTCCATATCCTTCATATGTTATTTCTTCATATACAGCTGTGCTTCCTTCCCCTGATGCTTTTTTGATTGCATTGTTTATTGTATCATTTGGCATATTTGCTGCTTTGCATTTTGCTATAACATCTTTTAGTTTTGAATTTCCTGCTGGATCTGGTCCTCCTGCTTTTACTGCTATTAATAATTCTCTTCCTAATTTTGTGAATACTTTTCCTCTTGCTGCATCTGCTTTTCCTTTTTTGGCTTGTATATTATGCCATTTGCTATGTCCTGACATCTCTAATTCCTCCTATTTGTAACTTAATGCAATTATTATAACACATTATTTTGTTTTTGTGTAGATGTTTTTGTTATTTTTTAAAATTATTGTTATATAACCACATACTCTTTATTTGACTTAGTTAATGCTTCACAACCGCCTTTGGTAATTAAAACTGTATCTTCAATTCTAATACCAAATTGTCCTGCAATATAAATTCCAGGCTCATCTGTTACAACCATATTTTCTTTTAGTATATTTTCAGATCTTGTACTAATAATTGGTGATTCATGAATGTCTAATCCAACTCCATGTCCTAAAGCATGTATTAAATCATAATTATTTAATCTAAAATCATTGTCTACCATTTTAGCCAACATTTTAGTACTATATCCTTCTCTCATATCATTTAATGTTTGAACTTGATTTTTTAGTACTAAATCATATACTTTTTTCATTTCTTCTGGTATTTCTCCCACAAAAAATGTTCTTGTCATATCTGAACAATATCCATCAATTTTACATCCCATGTCTATTGTTATAATATCTTTTTCTTGTATTTTTCTATCTGTTGGAACTGCATGTGGTTTTGAAGAATTTTCACCAGATGCAACTATTGTGTCAAATGATGTTCCTTCTGCATTTTTATAATAGTAATCATCTATTTCTCTTGCAATTTGCTTTTCTGTCATACCAGGCTTTATATATCCTAATATATATTCAAAACAGTCATCTGTTACTTTACATGCTTTTTGTATAGATTCAATTTCTTCTTCATCTTTTATCATTCTCTGTTTTTCTATCATGTTTTCTGTTTCTACAAAATTGTTTATTTTAAATCTATGCATATATTCTTTGTATTTTGCATATGTTACATAATTTTCTTCAAATCCTACATTTTCGCAAAACATAAAAAAGTTTTCATAATCATCTATTGATAATCCTCTCATATCATATACAACTATTTCATCAAATAATGTTAATGTATTATGAACATCTTCAATATATCTTGAATCTGTTAAAAATATATTTTCTTTTCTTGTTACTAATAATATTCCTTCTGCTTGTATATTAGTTAAATATCTTATATTTACTGGATTTGATACTATCATACCTTGCAAATCCATACTCAATAGTTTGTTTCTCAACCATTGCATTTTTCTATTCATTCAAATTCAATTCCTTTCAATACATTTATACTGCTTTATATGTTCCTAATGTGAATATTACTAAAAGTGTTTTTAATAATATATCAAATGGTACAAATATACTTATAAATGTTGCTATTACTATAAATGGTCCAAATGGTATATATTCATTTGATTTTTTTATTTTGGTAACTATTAATATTATTCCTAATATTGCTCCTATTAGAAATGACATTGCTGATATTGCTAAAATATTTGATACTCCAAAATATAGCCCTAATGCTCCCATTAGTTTTACATCACCAAATCCTAATGCTTCTTTTCCATATATTAAACTTCCTATTAATGTTATTGCTAAAAATATTCCACCACCTACTAACATTCCAAGTAACATATCTACTGTTATTGCTACATTTGACATCCCATATAAAAATGCTATTATTAATCCTATTTCAAACATTGTTAAATTTAATCTATTTGGTATAATTTGTTGTCTATAATCTATTACAAATGCTGATAATAGCATTGGTGTTAAAATCAAATATTTTATTAAGTTTAAATTTTCTATCAGTGTTTTCTGTACTCCATACCTATATAATATTACACAATATAATATAGCTGTAATTAACATTAATATATAATTTAGTTTAAAGTTTATTTTGTATTCTTGGAATATTTCTTTTGAGAATACTTTTTTGTATTCTGGTAATCTTTTATTCATCCAGTCTACAAATTGACCTACTAATAAGCCTAATATAAATATTCCTATAAAAAATCCTATGTGTGTATCATTTATATACATTTTTTCTTGTATGGATTATTTTAATCCATATCTCCTCCTTTGTTTATTTTCTTTAAATATTTTTTCTTTATAAATATTTCTATTGGTCTTTTTACTTTTGTTAGCCATATATCTTTTTCTGCTATTGGTTCTATCAAGATTGTAAACATTTTGCATCTATTTCCACCTAATACATCTGTAAAGATTTGATCTCCTACTACTGCAACATTTTCTGGCTTTTCTTGTAATTCTTTTTGTGCCTTTAATAATCCTGTTTTTAATGGTTTTTTTGCAAAATAATTATATTTTATTTTTAGTTTTTGTGATACTTGCTCTACTTTGTCTTTCTTATTTGTGTTTGATACAATATAAAATTTTATTCCATTATTTTTTAGTTGCTCTACCCATTCTACAGTTCCGTCAGGCATATTTCTATCATAATCTATTAGTGTATTGTCTACATCTAATATTAATGCTTTTATATTATTCTTTTTTAAAAATTTTATTGATATTTCTTTTACATTGTTAAAATGTGCTTTTGGATATAGTATCAATTTTTTTCTCCTTGTACTTTTTTTCAAATTATATAACAATATTCGTAAAGTTGCAATACTTTTACTGTTCATCCTGAAGATTTTCTTTTGATTTTGGTATCTCTAAATTTTTTCCAAGTTGTTCTGTTTCATCAATGATTCTATCTATTAGATTTCTAGCAAATTTATTTTGTATTGTTTTTGGTGAGTTTTGATATTTTTCAAGTATTACACAGTCTTCTGCAAGATTTGTTTGATTTGGTGTTTTATGTTCTGGATCTAATTCTAATCCTGTTGGTCTTGCACATAAAATTCCTCTTCTTACAGCTCCTTGTAAATCACAAAATTCTTTTCTATATGCTTTTGATTCTAGATATTTTATATAGTCAGCTCCTCCAGATGATAATAATAAATTTTTTGCGTTTCTATATAATTTGTGACCAGCATAATTAATTGGTGTTATAATGTCAAAATCACTAGTTTCAAATCTATCTATGTCTTTTTTCTCCCCTACAGATACTCTATAATAATTTCTCCAATTAAATTGTACTGCTCCCATTTTGATGTTTCTTATTCCTGCATTAACTAATGCTTCTTTGGTCTCTTTTAATGTTGCCCCTGTTCCTACATTATCATCTAATAACAATACCTTTTTTCCTTCTTCAAAAGGTCTTTGACTTGATGTTAGTTCTCTTACATCAACATGATCTAGTTTTGTAGCTTCTTCTACATATTTGCTTTTCAATAAAATTGTATAATCATATCCATACATTGCTTTTAACATTGGTCCTATATATATTCCACCATATCCAGGTGTTACAACTTCTACTTTATCTGGATCTTTTGCTTGAGATAATGATTTTGCAAACATATATAATATTGCTTTATTATCCATTTCTATTGGTCTTTGTTCTGAGTTTTCATCTCCACCAGGTAATCTATTACCAAGATCTACTTCTATACAATTATTTCCTTGTAAAAGTATTAATATATTTCTAATATCTTCTTCTAAACATTTTTGTGCTTGGATTAATTGAATTAATTGATTTCTTGTATCTTTTCCTTGTACTTTATATTTTATATATTTTTCAAAATTTTTAAAATACACTTTTCCTGAGCAATTAAGCATGTTTTCTAATATAACAAAGTTTCTTTTTGAACATTCTCTTGTTAATAAATGTTGCAATTCTTCTCTACAAATTGCAAGTTCAGACATTGTTTTTGCATTATAATATTCTTTTGATCTTGATAAATAGCTTTTGGTTCTTCCTTCTTCATCTTTTATTGGTGTAACAAATTTTTCTATTCCTTGAATGTCTTTTAATTCAAGGATTCCTAATATATCAAAATCTTGCAACTTTAATTTTTCTACCATACTTAATTACTCTCTTTCTTTAAAAATTCTTTTAAACAATTTAATTGTTTTTCAAATTCATATCTTGTAAATGTTGTTTCACTTTTTTCCTTTTTTCCCATTGTATGTATTATTTCTTTTGTGCAATTTTTCAAAACATTTCTATATAATGGGTTTTGTATTGCTGATATATATAGTTCATCTATTAAATCATCATATTTTTCACTATATCTATCTATTTCTTTTCCTTGCCAAAATACAATTCCATTTTCTTTCCAATTATACTCACTACATGCTTGTATATAATTCGAATCTAACCCTCCATATGTGAATACTATATCTTGTAATTGTGGATCTTTAAATTTTATTCCTTGAAAAAATGATTCTATACTATTTAATTTTTTTCCTTTAAAAACAAATTCGTATGGAAATAAATTAGATAATACTTTAGCATATGGTCCTGAATGTTTATAACCTACATTTATCCAATTTTCGCCTTCACCTTTCTCTTTTCCATTTTCATCTATTAAACTTTCGCCTTCATATACTTCTACTCCATCTTTTTCTTCAACTTCTTTTACTTCATATTTAAAATCTTTTTTGAATTTCTTAAATTCTTCTAATTCTTTTTCTAAATTTTTCATATTTTTTCTCCTTTTTTATAATAGCTATATTTTATCATATCTTATAGCCTTTTTCAATACAATTATGTAAAGTTTATATATGTCATACATACAACAAAAAGCAGAAGTTAAAATTCAACCTCTGCTTTTTGTTTTTACCATGTTTTGTTATTCAACAAACCACTTAATGCCATAAGTGTCGATTCTTTAATAAAATCCTCCCTTGTTCTTTGATTTTGAGTTAAAACTCTCATTCCACCTTTTCCGTCAAATGCAGTATCAAGAACTTTAGCCAGTCCTTGTTCAATAATTTGAGGAATTTTTTCTTCACTAATAGGATATGCTTGACTAATTCCTGTAGTCTGTTCTCCTTGCTTGTTCTCAATAGTTACAATCTGAACATTGTACCAGCCTCCATACATATTAATGAGACCACCTTCACAAGATACCAAATAATCGTAATTATGTTCTTCTAAATTTTTCTTCAAAAACTCAATCCGATTTTTAGCACCTTTAAAAACATCTTCATTGATTGGTTGATCAGGCACTCCAGAGATTACTTCTGTTCCCTTACTTGATACATTCTCAAAATAAATTTTGAAAACTTCAGTAATTGCTTTTACTTTGCTAGGATTTTTTGTTGC